>Ga0153916_10000389_pt1 | contig 29035 bp, 23 predicted proteins | sample Opewatmetagenome_FD_109642 | JGI IMG/M metagenome (GOLD analysis project Ga0153916, IMG submission 109642) | Freshwater wetland microbial communities from Ohio, USA - Open water 3 Core 3 Depth 4 metaG | ecosystem: Environmental > Aquatic > Freshwater > Wetlands | place: USA: Ohio, Lake Erie...
CTTGACCCCGGCGAACGGTCGCGTCAGCCCGCGCTGTCCTTGAGCGCGAGCGCGATGTAGCGCTCGAGCTCCTCCGCCGACTTGGCGCCGCGCAGCCGCCGGCCGTTGATGAACAGCGTCGGCGTGCCGTTCACACCCAGCTCCCAGCCGTCCAGCAGATCACGGGCCACTGCGGTCCGTGCCTCCTCCCCGTGGCGGCATCCCTCGAACGACGCGAGGTCGAGCCCGACCGCGGCGGCGCGGGCGCGGATCCCCGCGTCGGAGAGTGGGCCCGTCTCGCTGAGCAGCGCGTCGTGGTACTCCCAGAAGTGTCCCTGGCCGTAGGCGCACTCTGCCGCCTCGGCGGCCGCGATCGCGAAGGGGTGGAGCGCCGCGAGCGGAAAGTTGCGCACCACGTAGCGGACGGTGTCGCCGTAACGGGCCAGCACGGCGGGCAGGATCTCCGTCGCGTGGCGCCGGCAGAACGGGCACTCGTAGTCGGTGAACTCGACGATCGTGACGGGTGCATCGTCCGGGCCGCGGGACGGGCGGTCGGCGGTCCGCACCGCGGCCGGCACCGCCTCGGCATAGCCGGTCGTGTCCCCCGCAAGGCGCGCGGCCGCTGCGCTGCCGCGGAGGTGCTGCACCGTGCGGATGCCGAGGAACAGACCGGCGCCGCCCAGCAGACCGGCCAGCACGGCGGCCACCACCATCGCATGGTTGGCGTTCAGGACGATCGCGAGCCGGTCGCCCTCGCGGTGGATTCGCATGCGGAGAATGTGCGGTCCGCGCGCATGCGGTGCCAGGGTTCGCGTGCCGGGTGCGGTGGGGTTGCGGGACAACGTCCCGCCTCCAATATTGGCCGCGGTCGTGCCCTCCGGGGACCGCCTCGAGAGGGTGCGCTCCAAGCTGTGCGCCGGAACCGATTCCACCTGTGACAGGCAGAGGACGGCCAATGCGCAAAGCCGGGTTCCTGTTGTTGGCAGCGGGAGTGGCGCTGGGGACGGCAGCGATCGGGCTCGCCTGCGGCGGCGACGAAGGGTGTCCCGGTATCGTGTGCTCGGACTGCGGCGCGTTCGGCGACTGCAACATCTCGTGCACCGCCCCGGAGGTGCAGTACTGCGGCAACTTCGGGCTCTCCACCGACCCGACGTACCGGTGCACGTACTGCGGACCGCCATGATCGGGGGCTCCGCCGCGCCCCGGAGGTCGGGCGTTCGCCTTCGTCCGGGCTGGCGGAAGGCGGTACCGCGGGACAACTTCGGTGACGCGAGCCGGGGCCCACCGTTCCGGTGTGCGGCTCGGCTCCGGCACGATGGCTGACACCCTCTCGCGTCGAGCATTCGTGGAGGCCGCGGGCGCCGCGCTGCCAGCGGCGCTTTTGCGGGTTCCCAGAAGTCGCGCGACGCCGCAGCGGGATGAGCCGCTGTTTCGCATCTCTCTCGCCGAGTGGTCGCTCCATCGGGCGCTCGACAGCGGGACCCTCGATCACCTCGACTTCCCGCTGGTGGCGCGGCGGGACTACGGGATCGAGGCCGTCGAGTACGTCAACACGTTCTTCCGGGGCAGAGGGACCGATGAGCGCTACCTCGCGGAGCTGAAGGCCCGGGCGGCCGATCACGGGGTGAAGAGTCTCCTCATCATGTGCGACGATGAGGGCGCCATCGGCGACCCGGATCCCGCCGCCCGTACCCGGACGATCGAGAACCACTTCAAGTGGCTGGATGCCGCGGCGGTCCTCGGTTGCCACTCGATCCGCGTGAATGCGCAGTCGCAGGGGAGCGACGCCGAGCAGCACGACCTCGTGGTGGACGGGCTGCGGCGGCTGACGGAAGTGGCGGCCCCGCGCGACCTCAACGTGATCGTGGAGAATCACGGTGGGCTCTCGTCCAACGGCGCGTGGCTGGCGGGGGTGATCCGGGCGGTGGGACACCCGCGCTGCGGCACGCTGCCCGACTTCGGGAACTTCCAGCTTGGCGAGAACGAGTGGTACGACCGCTACCGGGGCGTCGCCGAGATGATGCCGTTCGCCCGGGCGGTGAGCGCCAAGTCCCACGACTTCGATGCCGAGGGGAACGAGCGGCAGACGGACTTCCGCCGGATGCTCAAGATCGTGCTCGATGCCGGCTATCACGGCCATCTCGGGATCGAGTACGAGGGGGACGAGTTGAGCGAGCCCGACGGGATTCGCGCCACGAAGGCGCTGCTCGAGCGCGTCCGCGCCGAGCTCGGCGGGACCTGAGCCCATGCAACCGGCCGCGCGGCTCGCCCGAAAGCTCGCGACCCTGGTGGACATGGGGTTCGAGCGGACGGAACACTCGCCCGTCACGACCGAGATCATCCGGCTCGACCGAGCGACCTCGCAGGTCGTGGGCGGGCGCCCGGCGATGGGTACGCTGGTATCCGTCTCGACCGTGGGCGAATCGCCGGACCATCTGGAGGAGGCGATCGGGCGGGCGTTCGAGGAGATGGACCGGCTGATCGGGCTGTTCAGCCGGTTCGAGCCCGCCTCAGCGGTGAGCCAGCTCAACGCGACCGGCCGGCTCGAGGGGGCACCGCCCGAGGTCGTGAGCGTCCTGCGGCGCGCGCTCGAGCACCACGCGCTGAGCGGCGGGGCATTCGACGTCACGGTCGCGCCGCTCGTGGATCTGTTCGCCGACCGGTTCGGCCGCGACACGCCTACCGAGCCCACGGCGGCGGAGATCCGCGACGCCCTTGAGCGCGTGGGGTCGCGGCACGTCGCGGTCGCGCGGCGGCGGATCAGCTTCGCGCGCGAGGGCGTCGCCGTCACGCTCGACGGCATCGCCAAGGGCTACATCGTGGACGGGATGGCGCGGGTGCTCGACCGGCGCGGCGTCACGCGCTACCTGATCAACGCGGGCGGCGACATCCGGACACGAGGGGAGAAGCAGCGCGGGCGCCCGTGGACGATCGCGGTGCGGGATCCGTCGCTGAGCAGCGCGTTCCCGGACACGATCCATCTGACCGATGCCGCGGTCGCCACGTCCGGGAGCTACGAGGTCTGTTTCGACGACGACCGCGCGTTCCACCATATCGTGAGCGCGCAAACCGGGCGGTCCCCGGACAGCGTGGCGAGCGTGTCGGTGGTCGCTCCCACGGCGATGGCGGCCGACGCGCTGGCCACGGGCACGTTCGTGCTGGGGCCGCGCGACGGGGTCGCCCTGATCGAGCGGCTGCGCGGGTGCGCATGTCTGATCATCGATCGGGACGGGCGGCAGTGGAGATCGCAGGCCTGGAGGAGTGCACCACGCACTGAGGGAGACGAGGTGGCGTCATGACACGAGGATTATCGCGCACCGGCTTTCAGACGGCGGCCCTGGTCACGCTCCGCATCCTGATCGGCTGGCACTTCCTGTATGAGGGCCTGGCCAAGGTGCTGAGTCCGTACTGGACCTCGGCGGAATACATGGATCAGGCGCGATGGCTGTTCCGGGGGCTGTTCCAAAGCCTCGCGGCGAGCCCCACCGCCGTGGCGGTCGTGGACTTCCTCAACGCCTGGGGGCTCACGCTGATCGGAGCGGGACTGCTGGTCGGACTGCTGACGCGCACGGCCGCGGCGTGCGGCCTGTTGCTGCTCGTGTTGTACTACATCGTGGCGCCGCCGTTCGTCGGCTTGCTGTACGCCATGCCGGCGGAGGGGAGCTACCTGGTCGTCAACAAGGTGCTGGTCGAGGCGGCCGCCCTGCTGGTACTGCTCGCGTTCCCGACGGGCCATCGGTACGGCCTGGACGGGCTCGTCTTCCGGAAGCGCGGCGCCGAATACCAGGCCCTTGAGCGGGCCGGAGCTTGAGGACACTCCCATGACCGACGAAACCAAGCAGCCAATCGAGACCAAGGCACCGGCCGATGACTGGACCCGGATCAGCCGGCGGGGCCTGCTCAAGGCTCTGGTCTCCCTCCCCGTCGTGGGCGTGTTCATCTACAACTTTCTCAGGAAGAAGGCGGCGGACGACGCCAAGCGGCGGGCGATCCTCGCCGAGCTCGGCGTGGCCGAAGGTGGGCCGGCCGTCATCCCGAACGCCATCTCGAAGCCGCCCGGCAAGAAGCTGCGCGTGGGCATCATCGGGTACGGTGGGGAAGGCGAGTCGCTGATCCGCCACGCCGGGTTCGCGCACCCCGACTGGATCGAGGAGGCGCGCAAGAGCGTCCGCGAGAACCCGCGCGACAAGCAGCTCGAGACGTACCTCAATCAGGATGATCTGAACATCGCGATCACGGCCGTCTGCGACGTGTTCGACGTCCGGGCGGAGCGGGCGATTGCCGCGTCTCAGGTGGACGTGCGCTCGGGGGGTGGCCCGGCGCTGCCGGCCGCCAAGCGGTACGCCCGCTACACGGACCTGCTCGCGAGCGGCGACGTGGACGCGGTGATCATCGCGACGCCGGACCACTGGCACTCGCGCATGACGATCGACGCCGCCGCCGCGGGCATCCACGTCTACTGCGAGAAGTGCATGACCCGCACCGCCGAGGAGGCGGTCGCCGTCCACGACGCGGTGACCAAGTCGGGTATCGTCTTCGAGCTCGGTCATCAGAACCGGCAGTCGGAGGCGCACAACAAGGCGCGCGAGATCATCGACGCCAAGATCCTCGGACCGATCACGCTGGTCGAGTCCACCACCAATCGGAACACCCCGTGGGGCGCCTGGGTGTGGGACATCCACAAGGACGGGAATTCCGGCACGATCGACTGGGCGCAGTTCGAGGGACCGGCGCCGCACAAGGTGCCGTTCAGCCTCGAGCGATTCTTCCGGTGGCGCTGCTGGTTCGACTACGGCACCGGCCTCTCGGGCGACCTGCTGTCGCACGAGTACGACGGCGTGAACCAGATCCTGCAGGTCGGGATCCCGCGGTCATGCGTCGCGTCCGGGGGGATCTACTACTTCAAGGACGGCCGGGACGTACCCGACACGTTCCAGGCGGTGTACGAGTACCCCGACCGGGACATGACCTTCGTCTACAGTGCCACGCTCGCCAACGGGCGCGACCGCGGTCTCGTGTTCATGGGCCAGGATGCGTCCATGCGGGTGAGCGGCAGCCTCACAATCCAGGCGGACTACGATTCGAAGCGCTACGAGCAGAAGATCAAGGACGGCGTGATCGACCCGGCGCAGCCGATGTTCACGTACCGCCCGGGCTTCAAGGGGATCGACGCCGTGACGTCGGCGACGGAGCAGTACTTCGCCAGCCGCGGGCTGCTGTTCACGTACCGCGGCGGGCGGCGGATGTCGGCGTATCACCTGCTGATCGCCGAGTGGCTCGACGCGATCCGGAACGGCGGCACGACGAGCTGCAACGTGGACCGCGGCTTCGAGGAGGCGATCACGTGCCACATGGCCACGCGGTCGTACCTGGAAGGCCGGAAGGTGACGTGGGATCCGGTGCGCCGGGTGATCGTGTGACGAGTGACGGCTGACGGCCGTCGGCCGTCGGCCAACGGCGATCGACTATCGGCCATCGGGAAACGGGAGACGAGAGCGGCGGCCGGCATGAGGGAGGTGACGTGAGCGCGACAGTTCGGCTGGGCGCAATGATGTTCCTGCAGTACGCGATCTGGGGTGCCTGGGCCCCGGTGCTCTCGGTGCACCTGATCAACGACCTGGGGTTCAGCGGCGGGCAGGTGGGCTGGATCTACGCGCTGCTCCCCCTGGCCACGATCGTCTCGCCGTTCATCGGCGGCCAGGTTGCGGATCGCTACTTCTCCTCGGAGAAGGTGATCGGCTTCCTCGCCTTGACCGGCGGCGCCCTGCTGGTCGTGGTGTCGCGGGCGACGGATTTCAGGGTCATGAGCGGGCTGATGCTGCTCTACTGCCTGCTCTACGCGCCCACCCTCGCGCTCACCAACTCGATCGCGATGATCAACCTGAAGGACTCCGAAGCGGAGTTCGGGCGGATCCGCGTGTGGGGCACACTCGGCTGGATCGCCGCCGGTCTGATGCTCAGCGGGTGGCGCTGGCTGGCGCGGGACGGCGTGATGCCCGTGGTCGCCGGTGATACGCTGCTGCTCGCCGGCGTGCTCTCGATCGTGATGGGCGTCCAGTCGTTCACTCTGCCGCACACGCCCCCCCGCAAAGAGGGCGTCAGGCCGTGGGCCTTCGTCGAATCGCTGAAGATGCTGCGGGTCAGGGACTTCGCGATCTTCGTCGGCATCACGTTCGTGGTCGCGACCGAGCTCGAGTTCTACTACATCCTGACGGCCCCGTTCCTCGAGGCGAAGATCAGGGTATCGAGCGCGAACGTGCCCGCGGTGATGACGGTGGCGCAGCTCGCCGAGATCTTCGTCATGGCGTTCTTCTTGTCGCGCGCCCTGAAGCGCTACGGCATGCGCCGGACGCTCGCGATCGGGGTGATCGCGTGGCCGCTGCGCTACATCGTGTTTGCCATCGGCTCGCCCGCCTGGCTGGTGATCGCGTCGCTCGCGCTCCACGGCTTCTGCTACGTGTTCTTCTTCGTGGCCGCGTTCATCTACGTGGACAAGGTGGCGCCACCGGACATCCGCGCGTCGGCGCAGAGCATGATCGCCATCGTGGCGCTGGGATTCGGCCGCTTCCTGGGGAGCCTGTTCGCCGGGCGCATCCGCGACGTGTTCACGACGGCCGCGGGGACGAACTGGACCCATGTGTTCCTCGTCCCGTGCGCGCTCACCGTGCTGTGCGCGGTGGCGTTCCTGCTGTTCTTCCGGGAGAAGACGGCGCCGCGGCCGCTGGGGAAAGTGTATGGGTGACCTCGCAGGCAAAAGGCTTGGGGTCGGCCTGATCGGCGGCGGGTTCGTCGCCAGGTTCCATATTCGGTCGTGGGTGGGCGTGCGGGATGCGGATATCCTGGGGATCGTGAGCGGGAACGACGGCACGGCGGAAGAAGCTGCGGCTCTGGCGCACCGACTCGGCGTCGGAGACGCCAAGGTCTACCGCACGATCACGGACATGGTCGCGGACCCCGCGATCCACGCGCTCTGGATCTGCGCCCCGAACTTCACCCGCATCGAGATCATGGAGGAGATCGTTTACGCCATCGAGGCGGGGAACGGCACGCTCGTCGGGGTGGCGTGCGAGAAGCCGCTCGGCCGGAACGCGGCGGAAGCGCGCCGCATGCTCGAGCTGGCGCAGCGCGTCGGACTGCTCGACGGCTACCTCGAAAACCAGCTCTTTTCGCCGGCCGTCGTTCGGGGCAGGGAGATCCTGTGGAGCCGCGGCGCGGCGCTCACGGGGCCGCCTTACCTGGCGCGTGCGGCGGAGGAGCACAGCGGCCCGCACATGGCGTGGTTTTGGGACGGCGCGCTCCAGGGGGGCGGGGTGCTCAACGACATGATGTGTCACTCCGTCGAGGTCGCCCGGTTCCTGCTTACCCCCCCCGGCGCGACGCGCGACGCGCTCACGCCGGTCAAGGTCACGGCCCATACGTCGTGCCTCAAGTGGCAGCAGCCCCGCTACGCCGATCGCCTCGCGCGGGAGAGTGCAGGAAGGACGGACTACCGGAACCGGCCGGCCGAGGATTTCGCCCGCGCGCTGGTGGAGTTCCGGGCGGCGGACGGAAGCCGGCGGCTCGTCGAAGCCACGACCTCCTGGTGCTTCGTCGGCGCTGGTCTCCGGCTCAGCATGGAGCTGCTGGGCCCCGAGTACTCACTGGCCGTGAACTCGCTGGATGCCGGGCCGAAGATCTTCTTCAGTCGGGAGGTCCGCGGCGCGGCCGGCGAGGACCTCGTAGAGAAGCAGAACGCGGAGATGGGGCTGATGCCGGTCGTGGCGGACGAAGAGGCGGAATACGGATATGTGGGGGAAAACCGCCACATGGTGCAAGCGTTCCGGGCGGGGCGGCGCCCCGCGGAGAGCTTCACGGACGGGGTGGCCGTGACGGAGCTCCTGATGACGGCGTACATGAGCGCGGAGCAGGAGCGCACGATCGCGTTCCCGCCGCCGGATCTGGCGGCGTTCGTGCCCGCCGTGGCGAAAGGGCAATGGAATCCGGACAAGCCCGCGTAGGGCGGAGGAGGCAGCATGCGGCGTGTCGCAGGCGTGTGGTGGGGGAGCGTGCTCGGGGTGGTCGCCGTGGGGGCGCAGGGGCTGATGGGTGAGGTGTCCGCCCAGAACCCGGGCGCGAAGCCCGGGTTCGAGCAGCTCCTCAAGACGCCCGACGGCGGATACTCCAAGGCTGGGTGGAACCACTACGGTCCGGGCTACTTCGATCTCGATCCGCAGACCGGGATACTGACGTCGCACGGCGGCATGGGGCTGTTCTGGTACGCGGTCCGGGAGTACGCCGACTTCGTGCTCGAGCTGGATTTCAGGTGCACGGACAGGACGACCAACTCCGGCGTGTTCCTGCGCGTGCCCGGGGTGCCGTCGAGCGACGACTACATCTATCACAGCTTCGAGATCCAGATCGACGATACGAGCGAGGGGATCCACCACACGGGCGCGGTCTACGACGCGGAGGCGCCGAGTGCGCGCGCGTCGCGGCCGCCTGGCGAATGGAACCACTACGCCATCACCTTCAAGGGCGGCCATCTCACCGTGGAGCTCAACGGGACGAAGGTGATCGACTGGCAGGCCGAGCCGCGCGGCAAGGTGCGGGACTTCGCGCGGCGGGGCTACATCGGGCTCCAGAACCACGACGACACGAGCCCCGTGTACTTCCGCAACATCTTCGTGAAGCAGCTGGAGTAACGACGGGCGCTTGCGGCTGCGGACCCGGCGCCGTAGGCTCTTCGATAAGACGGAACGGAGCACACACCATGCCCGCTGCGCGACCTGGCGGTGGGCGCCGCGCCCTGTCGTTTCGCACCGCTGTCGCCGCCTTGGGCGGCATCGGCGCGCTCGGTTGCGACGTGACTCCCCCGACCCCCCCTGAGCCCCCGGTTCCGACCCGGCCGACGGCCGCCTCAGTCGTGCTCGCTCCGTCGGACACCGCTCTGATCGAAGGAGAGGCGGCCTTGCTCGTCGCGACGGTCCGGGATTCGGCCGGCGACCTCCTGACGGGCCACGCGGTGCACTGGGGCGTGTTCCCTCAAGGGATCGTCGCGCTGTCAGACGAGGGTGCGGTACGGGCGCTCGCGCTCGGCACCGCCCGCGTAGTGGCAGAAGCCGACGGGCACGCCGATACCGCGGCGGTGGACGTCCGGATTCGGTTTCGCGCGCTCAGCGCCGGCGCCGCCCACACCTGCGGGGTCACGACACTGGGCTCGACGTACTGCTGGGGCCTCAATCTCGAGGGGCGCTTGGGCAACGGCACCGTCCGCTCGAGCGCGATCCCGACCCGGACGGCGATCATCTCCGCGCTGGTGCAGCTGAGCGCGGGATGGGAGATCACGTGCGGGCTCACGACCACGCGCCCCGCGTGCTGGGGCAGCAATCGCTCGGGCCAGCTGGGCTCGATATCCAAGGACGATGCGTTGCGGCCGGTGGTCGTGGTGAACGATCCCGGGCTCGCTACGATCGCGACGTACGCGATGCACACGTGTGGCATCGGTGGGGAAGACGCACAGGCGTACTGCTGGGGCGCCAACTGGGCCGGCCAGCTCGGCGACGGCGACGTGGGCGGCCGCTGGCCCCATCCCACCGTCGGGGACCTTGCCTTCGTTGCGCTCGACGTGGGGTGGCTCCACACCTGCGCTGTGGCCAGCACCGGACACGCCTATTGCTGGGGCAGCAACCACCTGGGGCAGCTGGGCCGGCCGGACGCACCGGAGGCGTGCACTTGGCTCGACGGCAGTCCCATGCCCTGTGCGACCGTCCCCGTGGCGGTGGCAGGCGATTTCGTGTTCGACACCGTGGCGGTGGGGGCTGCGCACGCCTGCGCGCTCACCGGCGACGGGGAAGCGTACTGCTGGGGCGACAACGCCGCGGGTCAGCTGGGAACCGGATCCACCGCGCGGGCCTACGCCCCGGTGCCGGTCGCCGGCGGGCTGCGATTCACCATGATCTCGGCGGGCGACCGCCACAGCTGCGCCCTCGACGCGGACGGCATCGCCTGGTGCTGGGGAGACGCCGGGGCCGGGGCGCTGGGCCGAACCACCGTGCCCGAGACCTGCGGGGGCCGGCCATGCAGCACGGTCCCGCGGGCTGTGGAGCTGTCACTGAGATTCACCCGGGTCACAGCGAGCCGGGGCGGCACCGGCATGCACACCTGTGGGCTCGCGACCGATGGGGTGGCCTACTGCTGGGGGAGCAACGCCCGGGGCCAGCTCGGCGTCGGCGTGGTGCCGACCCAGAGCGCGGTCCCGTTGCGCGTGTACGGTCAGCCCTGAGGCACGCAGCGCCCGGTCCACCGCCAGGCGAGCCACGCCAGCGCGACGCCGTAACCGACGTCCACCGCATAGTGCTGCTTCACGAACACCGTCGAGACCGCGATGCCGACCAGCAGCGCCTGGAACAGGCGCGGCCACCGCAGTGCGGGGCGGCAGGCAAAGTAGAACAGCCAGGCGGTTGCCACGTGGAGGCTCGGGAAGTGGTTGTACGGCGGGTCGTGGTACTCGAGCCAGAGCAGGAACGTTGCGACCGAGCGGACCGCGAGCGGCGGTCGCTCGAGATACACTGGGAAGACGAGGTACGTGGCGTACGCCACGGCGAGCGTGATGCCGGTCGCCAGGAGCAGCCGCGCGAACGCGCGCGCGTCGGGCAGCCGGAACAGCGCGACGAGGGGCACGAAGTAGGCGAGCACGTAGAAGAACTCGAACTCGGGCACGAACGGGATCGCCCGCTCGCCCGGCAGCCAGAGCGCGTGCGCGGGCCTGCCGATGCTGAACGCGTTGACGGCGCTGTACGTAACGGCGAAGATCCCGTAGGCGGCGAGCAGCACTACGCCGAGGCGGCGCCGTCGGAAGCGCCCCTCGGGGGCGACCCAGCGGGACAGGCCGGCGAGCATGGTGGGGAGCGGCCGAGGCATCGCGCTCCAAACTGCGCCGCGGGTCACCGGGAGACAACCGGGAGGTGATCACGCCCTTCCGTCTGGCGAAGTGGTACTGCGACGTCCTGGGCGGTGACGGGACGCTGCTGATCGTGATGCTCGGGGAGGTCCGGCTGGGCGGGCTGCGACGCGCGCGCCTCGCCGCGGAGCTGCATCGCCCCGATGGGACCGTGGTGCGGGACGCGGTGTCGCTGGCGCACGTCCGGCGGACGAGCGGCGGCTGCACTTTCGAGGCGGGTGGGCTGGAGCCGGGCGGACTCGCCTGGCGCGCGCCGGGCCTGTCCGGGTCGGCGCGCCTGGCACCCCGATTCCCGGCCACGACCCCCGCCGATCCGCTGCTCTCGGTTGGGCGGCGCGCGCTCCGCTGGACGGTCGAGATCCCCGACGCCGATGCGGAGGTCGAGCTGGTCTGGCCCGGAGGCCGGCTCGCGCTGCGCGGCCGCGCGTACCGCGATCGTGTGCTGCTGGACGCGATGCCGTGGCGACTGGGTCTGCGCCGGCTCACCTGGGGCCACGCGGTCTTTCCCACCGGGGCCGCGTGGTGGCTCGAGCTCGCGACGCGGCGCCGTACCATCGCCGCCACGTGGCGTAACGGCGTGGTCTCCGCCGGCTGCACCCCGCCGGCCCTGGAGCCGGCGCCCACTCTGGTGGATCTCCGCGTGGCGGATCTCCCCGTCCTGCGGATCCCGCCGCTCGGCGCGGCGGCCCGGTGGCTGGCGGGCGATCCCCACCAGCAGCGCTGGCTCGCCCGGGCGGGTGGCCACGAGCGCGGCTGGTCCATCCACGAGCTGGTGCGCTGGCGCGCGGGCGAGACTTGACGCGCGCTTGACGCCGGGCCCGTAAGCTCCCCGCGACTCAAGGAGGGCTCGATGCGCGAGACGCCGGAACCGGGAGCCTGGGGCCTCGAGCGCCGCGACGGCCGTCTCTGGCTCGACGGCTGCGACCTCCCGGCGCTCGCCGCCGAGCACGGCACTCCGCTCCACGTCGTATCGGCGCGGACGCTGCGCGAGCGCGTGCGCGCGTTCCGCGCCGCGTTCGCCGCCTATCCCGGGGCGGTGCGCGTCTGCTTCTCCTACAAGACCAATCGGCTGCTCGGGGTGCTGCGCGTGCTGCACGACGCCGGGTGCGGCGCCGACGTGGTGGACGAGCTGGAGCTCCGGCTCGCGCGCATGCTCGGGGTGCCGCCCGCCGACACCGTGCTCAACGGCCCGTGCAAGACCGACGGCGAGCTGGCGCTGGCCGTCGCCTTCGGCACCGGCCTGGTGGTGGTGGACGGACTCGGGGAGATCGCGCGTCTGGCGCGTCAGGCGGAGACGGCGGGCGCCCGCGTCCCCGTCCCCGTGGCGCTGCGGGTCTGCCCCGGCGTGCGACCGCGGGGCATGAACGTCTCGTCGGCCACCGGCACCCGGCGGGCGCAGTTCGGGTTCGATCGCCGGTCCGGCGAGCTTCGCGCCGCGATCCGCGCCGCGCTCGCCGAGCCCGCGCTGGAGCTGCGCGGCGTGATGGCCCACATCGGCTCGGGGCTCCACGACCTCCGCGCCGTTGCGCGAGGCATCGAGCGGCTGCTCGACGTGCTGCAACAGGTCGCCGCGGCCGGCGCCCCGGCGAACGTGCTCGACGTCGGCGGCGGCCTCGGCGCCCGGCTGTCGCGCGAGCTCACGACCGTCGAGATGCTGCGCTACCTCGCCGTCGGGCGGCTGCCGGCACGGTGGCGTGCCGCGCCGGCCGACCTGGTGCAGCGCTACGCGACCACGGTGGTCGAGGCCGTCGTGGCCGGCTGTGCCCGCCGTGGGCTGGCGATTCCCGCGCTGGTGCTCGAGCCGGGCCGGACCCTGGTGAGCGACGCCCAGCTTCTCCTGCTGCGCGTGGGCGCCGTGCGCGAGCGACCCCGGATTGGCCGGTTCGCGCTCACGGACGGCGGAGCGATGACCGTCTCGATGATGTTCCTGTCGGAGCAGCACGCCCTGCTCCTCGCCAACCGAGACGCGCCCGTCGCCGGCCGGACCAGCGTGTTCGGGCGCCTGACGAGCCCGATGGACGTGGTGTACCGCGGGGCCGCGCTGCCGCGACTCGAGGCGGGCGACCTGCTGGCCGTGATGGATGCGGGGGCCTACTTCACCGCGACGGAGACCTGTTTCGGCGGCGCGCGACCGGCGGTGATGCTGATCGACGACGCGGCCCCGCGCCTGATTCGCCGGCGCGAGACCCTTGCCGACCGGATGGCGCTCGAGGTGAACGGCAATGCGGCCCCGCGGTAGCGCTCCCCTCCGGCGGGCACTCGTGATCGTCGCCTACGTGCTGACGTTCTGGGTGGTGCTGCCGGTGCTGCTGTGGACGGCGGGAACCGCGCTCGACCGGCAGGCCGGCTGGTTGCCTGCTTCCTGGGCAGGTGGTTGGGTGGTGGGCGCGGTCGGGCTGGCGTACATGACATGGGCCATCGTCGCGCTGCGGCGCCATGGCGGCGGGGTCCCCGTGAGCGCGCTCCCGCCGCCCCGGCTGGCGCGCCGCGGACCGTATGCCCGCGCGCGTCACCCGATCTACCTCGGCGCCACCCTGGTCGTGTTCGGCACCGGCCTCGCGTTCGGCTCGCGCGGGCTTGCTTGGGTCGTGGCGCCGCTGCTCGTCCCGCTGTGGACGGTCTACGCGCGGCTGGAGGAGCGGGGGCTCGTGCGCCGCTTCGGCGGGGAGTACCGGCGCTACCGTCGAGAGGTGGGCCTGTTCCCACGGCCCGGGCTCTATCGGCTGAGCCAGGCGGTGCAGGTTTTCCGCGTGCTGGACGTGCGGATCGAAGGACGCGAGCATCTGCCGCGCCGCGGTCCGGTGATCCTCGTGTACAACCATGCCTGCTATCTCGACGCGGTGTTCGTGGGGACACCCACCGGGCGTCCGGTCCACCACCTGACGACGGCGGAGGTGTATCGGCGCGGGGCGATGCGCTGGCTCGTGAGCCACTTCGTCAATGTCCCGGTCCGGCGCTACCGGCCCGATCCGATGGCCATGCGCGCGGTGCTGCGGCTGCTGGACGAGGGCGCCGTGGTCGGCATCGCGGCCGAGGGCGAGCGGTCGCTGCTGGGTGACTACCGCGGGGCGCTGCCCGACGTCGCCGGCATCGTGGCGCGGCTCGGCGTTCCGGTCGTTCCGGTCGGCCTGAGCGGCAACTACGATGCCGGGCCGCGCTGGGCCGATGTCGTGCGACGACGCCCCGTGCAAGTGCGGCTGGGACCGCCCATTGCCTTTGACGGCGATCCGGCCGGCGTGATCGACGACGCGCTGCGCCGGCTGCTGGACGCCGATCCGCAGCCGGTACGACTCGCCGGCCTGCCCGCGGCCAAGCTGGGCCGCGTCCTGTGGCGCTGTCCGCGCTGCGGCGAGTCGGACCGCTGGCGCCCCGCCGGGCTCGGCTGCGACCGGTGCGGCGCGGCCTACGCCGGCACGGCCGACGGATGGCTGGTGGACGAAGGAGGCACGCGCACGACCCTCGCCGCCCTCGGCGCGAGCGTCGCCGCGTTTCCCGAGGAGGACCGGCTCGCGGTCGTGGGCTCGGTGTGGCGCGAGCGCTCGATGTACGGTCCCATCGAGCCCGTCGTGCTGGTGGCGCGGGGCCGGGTCGCGGTGACACCCGATGGGATCGCGTTCGACGGCGGACAGGTATCGCTGCGCGCGGTGCGGCGCGTGTCGACGGAGCGGGCGGACACGCTGCAACTCGCCACGCGGGCCGCCATGTGGCAGGTGCGCGTGACCGAGGGCTCGGCGTTTCGCCTGGCGCTGGCGGTGCGGCGCTGGTGCGGAACCCGCGTCCTGGCCGGGAGTGCCCCGTGACGAGCGACCCGCTGCTCGATGTGCGGCACGTCGCCCGGCGGTTCGGGCGTCATGCGGTGCTCGTCGACGCCACTCTCGCGGTGCGCGCCGGCGGGCTGGTCGCGGTGACAGGGCAGAACGGGGCGGGGAAGAGCACCCTGCTCCGCGTGATCGCGGGACTCCTCCCGCCCCACGCGGGCGCGGTGCGCGCAAGACCAGATCGTGCTTCGCAGGCTGCCGGCGTACTTCCCGTCCCATGTCGTGATGGCGGCCGCGTTTACGACGGCGCCGGTGTGGCGGGCGGTCGGCGGGAGCCTGCTGTACGGCGCGGCGTTGCTGGCCATCGCGCTCGCCGTGTTCGCGCTGCGCACCCGGCCCTCCGGTGCCACGGCACGCGGTTGATGAACTGGTCGATGCGCTGGACGAACGGGCAGGACCCGACGGCGGAGTGACCCCCGCCGAGGTCGATCAGCGCCGCGGGGGGCCGTGTCTGCTTGACGATGCGCGGCCCACACCCCACTATGGGGGTGGAAGAGAGCAAGCCTACCGGGAAGCAAGGGGGTCTTCATGCGGAAGCGCGGCATGCTGTCTGTCACGGCGGCGCTCGCGACGCTGTGCCTGTCGCAGCCGGCGGCGGCCCAGAAGCTGGGGTCGATCGAGATCGGGGCGTTCGGCCGGTACACCATCTTCGACAACGGCCAGAACCTCAAGAACGCGATCGGGGGCGGCGCGCAGCTCGGCGTGTTCCTGATGCCGCGGCTTTCCCTGGAGATCTCGGGCGCGTATGTGCCCACCAAGGACAAGGCGACCGAGGCGGTGAGCGTCAAGCACATCCCGGCGTTCGCCCGGCTGCTGGTCAACATCCCCGTCACCGAGAAGGTTTCGGTCCTCGTGGGGGGCGGGTATCTCCGCTCGTTCTATGACTACAACGTTGCCGACAGCACGGCGCGGCACGGCGCACACGGCCTGGTCGGGCTGCGCGCGTGGCTCACGGACGCGGTGAGCGTGCGGGCCGAGGGCATCCTGCAGTACACGCCGACGCAGTACCACGTGGACCCGGCGCAGAAGACCTACGCCGTGCAGCTCGGTGTGAGCTACGTGATGGGCCGGGCCGGCAAGGACAGCGACGCCGACGGCGTGCCCGACAATAAGGACGCGTGCGCCGCAACGCCGGCGGGCGTGCGGGTCGACGCGGTGGGCTGCCCGCTCGACGCCGACAAGGACCACGTCCCGGACTATCAGGATCGCTGTCCCAACACGCCTGCCGGGGCCCAGGTGGATGCCACCGGCTGCCCGACGGATGCGGACAAGGACGGTGTGTTCGACGGCCTCGACAAGTGCGCTAATACCCCCGTCGGGGCGCGGGTCGATGCGTCGGGCTGCCCGACCGACGCGGACAAGGACGGCGTGTTCGACGGCCTCGACAAGTGCGCCAACACGCCGACCGGAACCTCGGTGGACGCCACCGGCTGCCCGCGCGACTCCGACAGCGACGGCGTGAACGACGCGCTGGACAAGTGCCCCAACACGCCGGCCGGGGCCCAAGTGGATGCCACCGGCTGCCCGACGGATGGGGACAAGGACGGGGTGTTCGACGCTCTCGACAAATGCCCCAACACGCCGGCCGGCCGGCAGGTGGACGCGAACGGCTGCCCGGTGCTGTTCGAGGAGAACAAGCCGCTCATCCTGCAGGGCGTCACGTTCGCCACCGGCAAGTCCGAGCTGACCGGCAACTCCCGCACGGTACTGGATCTCGTGGCCCAGTCGTTGATCGGCTGGCCGGATCTCAAGGTGGAAGTAGCGGGATTCACCGACAACACCGGTTCGGCGGCCGTCAACCAGCGCCTCTCGCAGGCCCGCGCGGATGCCGTGCGCGCGTATCTGATCTCCAAGGGCGTAGCGGCCGCTCGGCTCACCGCCAAGGGCTACGGGCCGGCGCAGCCGATCGCCACCAACGCCACGCCAGCAGGGCGGGAGCAAAACCGTCGGGTTGAGCTGCGCAAGACCAGCTGACCTGAAGGCGTAGGGACGCAAGGCCGGTGGGGGCGCCGCAAGGCGCTTCCACCGGCCTTCGCCTGTCCGGGCCCGTCACACCGTCGCGAAGTCGAGCAGGAGTGGCGGGTGGCCCTCGGCCTCGAGGAAGCGGAGCAGATCGGCCGCGGCGATCGCCGTGGTCATGGTGTTGTCGAGCGGGTGGAGGTTCACGGGATCGCCGGCCAGCACCTCGCGGTCGAGCACGACGCGGACGAGGCGTGCGTGATCATTGACGACGGCGAAAGGGCTCACGGCACCGGGAATCACCCCCAGGTGGCGCATTAGGCGTGCGGGGCTGCCGAAGGAGAGCCGCCGAGCCCCCAGGTGGTCGGCGAGGCGCCGCAAGTCCACCGGCCGGTCTTCGAGGCATACCACGAGCCACATCGCTTCCTTGGGGTCCCGCAGGAACAGGCTCTTGGTGTGGGTACCGGGCAGGTTGCCGCGCAGGCGCCGGGCTTGGTCCACCGTGAACACCGGCGGGTGCTCCACGCTGCGCGTGGCGATGCCGAGCGCGTGCAGTCGCGCGAGCAGCTGTGCGGGCCTCGCGGGAGGATCGTCTGACCGCGGGCGCGGGTCGGTCATGGTGGAACACTCTGCGAATGGGATCGCAAAGATCGTGGGGCGGGCCGGGCGCGACCAGGGGTGCCCCGCGGGTGCGTGGGGCCGCGCACTCTCGCGCGCTTTCCAGGGCCCGCGTATCTTGCAGGCACTCGCTTTTGGAGGTCCCATGGGTTTGTCGCGCATGCTCAGCGGCGCCGTCGCGGCGTCGTCGGTTGCCCTCGCGCTCGGCGCGTGCAGCAGCAGCGGCGAGCCGGGCGGCACGGCGCAGGATTTCACCGGCGGCTACACGCTGGTGTCGTTCGCGCAGGGGACCCCGGCGGGCGTCGTCGACGTTCCCGGCGCTACCGGCACCGCCACGCTCACCGCGACGCACTACGACGTGTCGCTCTCGATCCCGGTCGGCGGCGGTTTTCCCCCGATCGACGTGACTGACCAGGGCACGTATTCGGCGACGGGCACGGCGACCAGCGGCACGTTCACGCAGCAGTCCACCGTGGATCCATCGCTGCAGTACACGGGTACGTACAGCTTCAATGCGGGCACCAGCCAGCTCACCCTGGACACGACGGCACAGGGTGTGCGGACGGTCATTGTTCTCCAGCGGACCTGACGCGTCGCGTCGGGACGGGATCTGGGGCTGATGTCGCCGCGCCAGGGCGTCACACTGCAGGGGGTCGTGCTGCCCGGTGTCGCGTTCGCGGCGCTGGTCTGGGGAGCCATCCCCGCCCATGCCCAGACGGCGGCGATCACCGGGACGGTACAGAATGCCGAGACCGGCGCCCCGGTCCTCGGGGCGACGGTGCTGCTGCCGGGCACGCCCTTCAGTGCCACCACGAACGAGCGGGGCGAGTTCACGCTCGAGCGCCTGGCGGCTGGGCGGTACCGGTTGCAGGCCGTGGCGATCGGCTATTCGCCCGACAGCGTGCCCGCCATTCAGCTGGCCGACGGCGAGCGCCGCGCGGTCACGGTGTCCCTGCACCGCGTGCCGCTGCTGCTCCAGGACATCGTCGTCACGGCGAGCCGGGTCGCGGAGCGGAGCGAAGCAGCGATCGTCAGTATCGCAGCGCTCCCGGTCCGGGACATCGTCGCGCGGAACATCACGACGCTCGATCAGGCGCTCGTCTACGTGCCGGGTGTGACGTTCAACGGCGAAGGGCAACTCGACATCCGTGGCGCCGCCGGCATGTCGCGGGGCGTCGGGAGCCGCGTGCAGATGCTGCTCGACGGGCACCCGATTCTGAGTGGCGACGGCGGCGAGATCGACTTCGGCAGCCTCCCATTGCTGGATCTCGACCGCGCGGAGGTGCTGAAGGGAGCCTACTCCGCAGCCTACGGCAGCAACGCCCTGGGTGGCGTGGTCAACCTCGTCACGAAGCCCGTGGGACTCTCACCCGAGACGATCTTCCGCGCGCGCGGCGAGACCTACAACTACCAGTCGCAGTACAAGTGGGCCGACGGACGCCAGGGCGCGATCAGTCTGGGCGTCCAGCATTCCCGGCGCCTGGGCTCGCTGGGGGCCCGCGTCTACGTCGGCTACGACGATGCCGACGGCTTCGCGCAAAACGGCGAGTCGCAACGCTGGCTCGGACGACTGAAGCTCGACGCGTCGAGCGATCGGCATCCGTGGGATTTGTACGCGATCGTGACCCGGGAGCGCGCGGGCGAGTCCTTCGTCTGGCGATCGCCCGACCAGCCGTATCAGGTCCCCACGGACGAAGTCGGCGACTACACGATCTTCTACCAGGCGCTCACCGGCGCGACGGTGACGCCGGTGGCCCGAGGGGCAATGCTGGTCCGCGTAAGCCCCTATTTCAACATCAACACGATCACCAACTACTTCCACGACAACAGCGACTGGCACACCGCCGTGAAGCCAGGACTCCTCGCCCAGCTCTCGTGGAACCAGGGTGACCACGCGCTCACGCTGGGGCTCGACGGCGCGCGCACCTGGGTGCGCTCCAACTTCCTCGGCGAGCCCAAGCTGCTCGATCTGGCCGCGTTCGCGCAGGACGAGGTGCAGCTCACGCCGGCGCTGAAGACCTCGCTCGGCGTGCGGCTCGACCGGCACAGCGTGGACAGCAGCCGGACCGAGCTGACGCTGAGCCCCAAGGTCGGCGCCGCGCTCCGCGTGGCGCCGCGCGCCACGATTCGCGCGTCGGTCGGCGCGGGGTATCGCGCACCGAGCGCGATCGAGCAGTTCGTCTCGTCCGTCCAGTTCGGCTTCGAGGTCGTGCCGAACCCGGACCTGCGCGGCGAGCATGCGTGGTCGGGCGAGGTGGGCACCACCGTCACCCTGCTCGATCAGGTGCGGCTTGATGCGGCCCTGTTCGGGAGTGTGTACCGCGATCTCATCGGGCCGGGCCCGGCTCCGGGGCGGCCGTTCGTCTTCCAGTTCCAGAACGTCTCGCGGGCACGCATCGCCGGGGCAGATGTGGGCATCGACGCGCAGGTCGTCCCCCGGCGGCTCGAGGTGCAGGGGACCTACATGTACCTCGACACGCAGGACCGCGACACGGGACAGCCGCTCCCCTACCGATCCCGCCACAACTTCACCGGTACCATCACCGCCTTCGAGGGCCTCGCGGGCGTTGACCTGCGGTATCGCAGCCGCGTGGAACAGGTGCTGGCCTATCCCCTCGACCAGCGGTCCGACATGACGGTCGTGGACCTGCGCTTCGGCTACCGGGCGCTCGGCATGCTGTGGCAACTCAAGGTGGCGAACCTCCTCAATCGGTTCTACGTCGACGTGCAGGAGCGCAGGGCGGGGGCGCCGCGCAGCTTTGCGGTCACCGCGATGCACGGCTTCTAGCCGATCGACGCGACGCCACAACCCCACACGGCCACCGGCCCTGCCGTCGGACGGCCCCGCTGGCGACATTTGGTGGTCGCCACGGCCGGAGCTCGGTCGCGACCGTCCTTCACCCGAGATCACTCATGCGCATCCGTATTGCTGCCTGGCCCTCCGTCGCCGCTGCGACTCTGATCTCCGCGATCGCCTGCGCGCCCGCCTCGGCCCCGCCGCAGGCGCCACCTCCGGTCGTCGCCCGGGTGGACACGGTCCGCGTCGTGGATACCGTCACCCCGCGGCCGGCGGCGCCCGACACCGCGCTCCAGGCCGGCCGGTTCGACAATGGCAAGATGTGGACGTTCGAGTATCCCCCGATGGACTACTTCCGCGAGACGTACGGGTTCGCGCCCGACTCCGTGTGGTTCCGCACCGCCCGCCTCGGCGCGCTGCGCCTCCCCAACTGCACGGCCTCGTTCGTGTCCTCCACGGGTCTGGTCCTCACGAACCACCACTGCGCGCGCGAGAGCGTGGTCGAGGTGACGAAGCCGGGCGAGAAGCTCCAGGACGACGGGTTCTATGCGGCGACGCTCGCCGATGAGCGGCCGGTGGACGGGCTGTTCGCCGACCAGCTGATCGCGATTCGGGACATCTCGGCTGAGCTCGACACCGTGCCGGACGCCGGACGCCAGGCCGCGATGGAGGCGATCGCCGAGCGCATGACGCAGGAGCTCGGCGGCGACTCCGCCGGGATCGTGGTGGAGCCTGTGGCACTGTGGAACGGTGCCCGCACGTCGGCCTACGTGTTCCGCCGGTTCAAGGACCTGCGGCTCGTCATGACCCCGGAGATTCAGGTCGGGTTCTTCGGCGGTGATCCGGACAACTTCACCTACCCGCGCTACGACGTGGACATGTCGTTCTTCCGCGTGTACGTGGACGGCAAGCCCTACCACCCCGACGTGTTCTTCCCGTGGAGCACCACCGGGGTGGTGGAGGGCGATGGGGTCTTCGTGATCGGCAACCCCGGATCCACCAGCCGCCTGCAGACCGTCGCCCAGTTGGAGTACCGCCGGGACGTGGGCGACAAGGCGCTGCTCGAGTTCCTTACGAGCCGGATCGCTGTGCTGAAGCGCTTCGCGGCGGAGAACCCGGCGCAGGCGGAGTCGATCGACGTCCGCAACCGGATCTTCGACCTGTCCAACTCCCAGAAGGCGTACAGCGGGATGTGGGGTGGGCTGCAGGACCCGGTGATCATGGCGCGCCGGGCTGATGCGGAGCGCAAGTTCCAGGCGGCGATCGACGCGGACGCCGCGCTCAAGGCGCAGTATGGCGACCTCATCGTGCGCATGGCGGCCCTGCAGCAGGAAAAGCGCAAGTACGCGACGGACGTCGCCGCGCTGGCGGCGTTCGGCGCGCCCAACTGGATGGGTGGGGCCCTGATGCGGGGCCTCTTCGCGTTCCAGTACCTCAACGGGCGGAAGGGCGGTGCCGCGCCCCAGATGCTGAGCCAGGTCGCCGAGCGGCTCAGGAGCGTGGGCCAGGAACCCGCGGCGCTGCAGGAGGGCTTCGTCGCTGCGCGCCTCGCCGACCTCCAGCGGGCGTGGGGCGATACCAGCGCGACGGTGCGGCAGCTGCTCGCCGGGACGACGCCCGCGGCGCGCGCGCACGCGATCGTCGCCCAGTCGGTGCTCGCCGATTCCGCGGCCGCGGTGGCCGCGCTCGAGGCCGGCACCGTCTCGGACACCGACCCGGCCGTCGCGGCGGCGGGGGTCATGTTGCAGCGGTATCTCGCCTACCAGGGTGGGTTCGGCCGGCTCAATCAGCAGGAGGAGACGATCGCGCGGGCGCTGGGCCGCGCGCACTTCGCGGTTTCCGGCACCACCGAGCCGCCGGACGCCACGTTCTCGCTCCGGCTCGCCGACGGCATCGTGCGGGGGTACGAGTACAACGGGACGCTGGCGCCGACGTACACGACGTTCTACGGCATGTACGATCGCTACCACTCGTTCGGCAGCGGCAGCGACTGGGACCTGCCTGCCCGCTGGCGGAAGCCACCGGCGACGTTCGATCTCGGCACCCCGCTCAACTTCGTCTCAACCGCGGACATCATCGGCGGCAACTCGGGGTCGCCGGTGCTTAACCGCAGGCTCGAGCTGGTCGGGCTGATCTTCGACGGCAACATCGAGAGCCTGCCGGGGGACTACATCTATCTGCCCGAGAAGAACCGCGCCGTCGCGGTGGACGCGCGCGGCATCTTCGAGGTGCTGCGGGACATGTACGGGGCCACGCGCATCGTGCAGGAGCTCACGGCGGGCACGAAGCGGTAGCCACGGCGAGGCTACGCCATCAGCCCGATCTGTCGGTCGCCCCGGCGCCCCAGGCCGCCGGCGACGGTGGAGCGGGCCGGGGGCTGGTGGCGCACCTCCGCCTCGCTCTGCAAGATCTGCCGGTCGAGGCGGGCGAGCAGGAACTCGCGGAACTCCCCGAAGTGCAGGTACAGCGCCATGAGGGCAATGGTGTAGCGGAGCCCGCGCGGATTGCGCCAGCCGCACGCCGCAAGCGTCTTCCAGAACTCCGAGCGGTACGAGCGGCGCACGCCCATGCGCCAGATCAGCCGGCCCAGGCCCTTGAAATCGCGCACGAGGTACGGCAGCGGCAGCCGCATCCGCTTGGCGCTGCAGTTGAGCGCCGACCCGACGTCGCGCACGCGGGCGAAGTACGCGGCCGGAGTGTAGCTCTCGGCGATGGTCCGGCGGTAGTCCCGCAGGATCTCGCCTCGCGGACGGCGCGTTGCGAAGTTGAGGCCGCCTGCGCACTGGTCCCCGGCGCCGTCCGGTGCGACGTCGAACCCGTCGCCCAGCCGCCCTTCGGCGGCGAGGCGACGCGTGAGTTGGGTATTGGGCAGCGCGAACAGCAGGCCGACCATGTTCACCGGGACCGCGCTCGCCGCGATGAGGCCGAGAATCCCTTCCGCAACGCTCCCGCGTTCGCTGTCGAATCCCACGATGTACCCGGCGTTCACGAACATGCCGTGCTGATAGATCTTCCGGATGCTCTCCGCGAGCTTGCGCCTGGTGTTCTGTCCCTTCTGTGCCGCCCGCAACGTCGCTTCGTCGGGGCTCTCGATGCCGACGAAGATGGCCGCGAAGCCGCACTCCTGCATCAGCCCGAGCAGAGTCTCGTCGTCCGCCAGGTTGACGGAGGCTTCCGTGGTGAACTCGAACGGCCAGCGATGCGTCGCGAGCCACGCCCTCAGCTGCGGCAGGAACTCCTTCACGCCGACCTTGTTGCCGATGAAGTTGTCGTCCACGAAGTCGACGTGTCCGCGGTAGCCCAGGTCGTACAGCCGCTGCAGCTCGGCCAGCATCTGCGCCGGGGTCTTGAGGCGCGGCACGCGCCCGAACAGCTCGATGATGTCGCAGAACTCACAGCGGAACGGACAGCCACGGGCGAACTGCACGCCGACGTGCAGGTAGCGATCGAACTTCAGCAGATCGAAGCGCGGCAGCGGCGACGCGGTGACATCGGCCTTCTCCTCGCGGCACTGGTACCGGTGCTGCGGTGTCCCGGCCTCCCAGTCGCGGAGCCAGCGGGGCAGCGTGACCTCCGCCTCGCCGAGCACCTGGAAGTCGGCCTCGTCGTACAGGTGTGGGCTCGAGGTCGCGTCGGGTCCCCCGACGACGACCGTCTTTCCTGCCTCGCGGCACCGCTCGATCAGCGCCAGCGACGAGCCCTGCTGCGCGATCATGCCGCCCGTGAGCACGACATCGGCCCACGAGAGATCGGCGTCGGTGAGCGTCTCCACGTTGCAGTCCACGAGCCGGCACTGCCACGTCGCGGGCAGCAGCGCGGCAACGGTGATGAGGCCGAGCGGGGCGGCCGGGTACCGTGCGCCAACGAGATCGCACGTGGCGCGGTAGTTCCAGAATGACTCGGACGTGAACTCTGGATACACGAGCAGGCAGCGGACCGGTGCGCCCATGACGTTGATCCTCCGGATGGAGCGGCGCGCCGGGTCCCGCCCGGTTGTGACGTCGCTGACTCAGGTTGCGAGCTCTGCCCTGTATGTGCTTCAGCGTGCCCCACGGACGACGCGGGCCTCCGCTGACGCGGTCCACGGTGCACGGGGCAAGGGGGACTCCCGGAGGGGGGGCGGCAGGGGCGGTCCAGCGGTTACTATTGCACTCGGGACGGGCCGGACGCAAGAAGCGGGGCGGGATGTGCCGTCTCAGGCACGGGAGCACGGCGAACACGAGCAGGCCGGTGAGCAACGGGAGAGAGACGAAGAGCGCCGCTTCCAACGCACCCAGGTGGAGCAGGCAGCCGACCTGTTGCCGTGGCATCCACGGGTGTCGACCTCTCTGGCCATCGGCCGCGCGCATCGGTAACGTTCGGGGCCCGACAGAACCCGGACCTCATCCGGAGTCACGATGCGCACCTTCAGAACCCGCACGCCGTGGGCGCTGCTGCTCGCCCTCGCGTGCCAAACCGGCCGGCATCCTGCCATGCCCATGACCTCCGAGCAACCCTGGGGGCACCTGCCCGACGGCACCGCGGTCACGCTCTATACGCTGCGGAACGCCCACGGCCTGCGCGCGGACATCAGCAACTACGGCGGCATCGTCACGCGTCTCCTGGTGCCGGATCGGGAGGGGGCGGTCGCCGACGTGGTGCTGGGGTACGACTCGCTCGCGGACTACCTCAAGGGCTCGCCCTACTTCGGTGCGATCGTCGGTCGCTACGGCAACCGGATTGCGCAGGGGACGTTCACCTTGGACGGGGTGCGCTACACGCTCGCGGTGAACAACGGACCGAACGCGCTGCACGGCGGTCTCAAGGGCTTCGACAAGGTGGTGTGGCAGGCCGAGCCGTACACGGACTCGACGGAAGCCGGAGTGCGCCTGCACTACGTGAGCCCCGACGGCGAGGAAGGATACCCCGGCCGCCTCGACGTCACGGTGATCTACGCGCTGACGAACGACAATGCCCTGCGCATCGACTATCGGCTCACCACCGACCGGCCGACGATTCACAACGTGACCCACCACGGCTACTACAACCTCGGCGGCCACGCCTCGGACGACATCCTGGGCCACGAGCTGACGCTGAATGCGGACCGCTTCACGCCGGTGGACTCCACGTTGATTCCCACGGGGGAGCTGCGGGACGTCGCGGGAACGCCGTTCGATTTCCGGACGCCCACGGCCATCGGCGCCAGGATCGCGGCGGACGACCCGCAGATCCGGTTCGGCGGTGGCTACGATCACAACTTCGTGCTGAACGGTGCGGCCGGCACGCTGCGCTTCGCCGGGCGCGTGCGGGACCCGAAGAGCGGCCGCGAGATGGAGATCGCCACAACGGAGCCGGGCATCCAGTTCTACTCGGGCAACTTCCTCGACGGCAGCAACGTCGGGAAGGGTGGCGCCCGCTACGAGTACCGCGCCGGTTTCTGCCTCGAGACGCAGCACTTTCCGGATTCGCCGAATCACCCCGAGTTCCCCTCCACCGTGCTACTGCCCGGGGAAGAGTATCGCTCGACCACGGTGTACACCTTTTTGGCGCGGTGAGGCGGCGCGCGGCTCCGTGCGGCCCTACGCTTCCCGCGTTGCTGCCGCCCGCTCCCCGGTGATGAATCGCCTCCTCGCCGTCGCTTTCCTGGCGCTCGGCGCTTGCGCGCGGACGCCAGCCTGGCAGCCCGCCCACGCCCCGCTCATGACCCGCTGGGCCGTCGAGGTGTCGCCCGCAAATGCGCATCCCGAATACCCGCGACCGCTGATGCGCCGCGCGGTGTGGCACAACCTCAACGGACTCTGGGAGTACGCGGTGACAGCGCGGGACAGCCAGCCGGCTTCCTTCGGCGGCCGGATCCTGGTGCCATACCCGATCGAGTCGGCGCTTTCGGGCGTGCGGGATTCGGTGGGACCGTCCCGCACGCTGTGGTACCGCCGCGCGTTCGCGGTGCCGGAGTCGTGGCGCGGCCAGCACGTCCTGCTGCATTTCGGGGCGGTGGATTGGGAAGCGCGAGTCTGGGTGAACGGCACGGAGATCGGGAGTCACCGGGGCGGCTACGACCCGTTCACGCTCGACGTCACGCCCGCGCTGCGCGGCGGGCGGGAGGAGCTGGTCGTCGCGGTCTGGGATCCCACCGACGCGGGCACCCAGGCCCGCGGCAAGCAGGTGCGCGAGCCGCGGGGGATCTTCTATACGTCCGTCACGGGCATCTGGCAGACCGTGTGGCTCGAGCCGGTCCCCGCGGCCGCGATTCTCGGCTACGTCGCGACCCCGGACGTCGACGGTTCGCGCGTGCTGGTGACGGTGCGGGCGCCGCAGGCGGCGTCCGGCGATCGAGTGGTCGCCATCCTCACGGCGGACGCCAGGGAGGTCGCGCGCGATCTGGGCGAGCCCGGCAAGGCCATCGCGCTTCCCGTGCCCGATCCGCGGCTGTGGTCGCCCGAAGATCCGTTCCTCTACGACCTCGATCTGCGCCTCGTGCGCGGCACCGCCGTGCTGGACCGGGTGACCGGCTACGTCGGCCTGCGCAAGATCGCCGTGGGCCGCGACACCCACGGAGTCACGCGGCTGCTGCTCAACGACCGATTCGTGTTCCAGAGCGGTCCGCTCGACCAAGGATACTGGCCCGACGGGCTGTACACGGCGCCGACCGAGGAGGCGATGGTCTCCGACCTCCGGACCCTGAAGGCCATGGGCTTCAACATGCTGCGGAAGCACGTGAAAGTGGAGCCCGAGACCTACTACGCCTGGTGCGATCGGCTGGGGATCCTCGTGTGGCAGGACATGCCGAGCGCGTCGATCCCGCTCGCGGGCGAGGACGCGGACCGCGCCACAGACTCGACGGCGACGCGACAATTCGAGGCCGAGCTCGTGCGCCTGGTCCGGACGCACGTGAACCATCCGAGCATCGTCATGTGGGTGCCGTTCAACGAGGGCTGGGGGCAATACGATACGCGGCGGATCGCCGCCCTGGTCCACGCCACCGACCCCACGCGCCTCGTAGACGCGGCGAGTGGCTGGTACGATCGCGGTGCGGGCGACGTGGTGGACACGCACACATATCCCGACCCACGGCCCCCCCGCCCGGAGCGATCGCGGGCGGCGGTGCTCGGCGAGTACGGCGGGCTCGGCTTCAACGCGCCGGGCCACATGTGGCGCGACACCGGGTGGGGCTACGCGTTGTTCGCCGACCGCGAAGCCCTCACCGAGCGGTTCGAGGACTTCTTCCGGCTGCTCCGTGCCGCAGCGGCGGACAGCGGGCTGAGCGCCGCCGTCTACACGCAGACCAGCGACATCGAGACGGAGAACAACGGGCTGCTCACCTACGACCGCGCCGAGGCCAAGATCGATCTCACGGCGGTGGCCCTGGCGCAGCGCGGCTATGCCGCGCCGCGGGCGCGGTCGCGCGCCCCGATCTTCGTCGACCGCATGGCGGTGGAGCTGCGCGCGGTCCGACCCGGCGCGCAGATCCGCTACTCGGTGGACACAACCACCGGCATGGAGACGTGGGCGGAGTACCGGGGTCCGATCGACCTCGGCGCGACCACGACGATCCGGGCCCAGGCGTTCTGGGCCGAGGGGGCGGCGAGCCGGGTCAGCACGTTTCGCTTCGTGAAGGCGACGCCGCACGCCGCGACGGCGATGGCGGGTGGCGAGCCGGGGCTGTCCGTGGACGTCTACGAGCACGACGGAAGCTGGCGCGCGCTGCCGGACTTCCACGCGCTCACGCCGGTGCGAAGCGGCGTCGCGCGGCACATCGATCTCGCGCCCGCGCCGCGTCACGACAACGTCGGGCTCCGGTTCCACGGCTACCTCCATGTGCCCCGGACGGGCGTTTACGGTTTCCACCTCACCTCGGACGACGGCAGCCGGCTGATCGTGGACGACAGCGTGGTGGTGGATCATGATGGGGTACACGGCGCCTCCGAGCGCTCCGGCTGGGTCGCCCTCGAGGCCGGATTCCATTCGATCGAGCTGCAGTTCTTCCAGGGGCGGGGCGGCGTGGCTTTGGCCCTCGAGCTGGAAGGCCCCGACCTGCCGCGACGGGAGGTCTCGGCCGGCTGGCTGTACCACTAGCATGGTGCAAGAGGAGTCTCCTCTGTTGGCCGAGTGGAGCGGGCTCAGGACGCTGGCCGCAGGGCACACGGTCGTGCCGGCGACCGTCTCCAGACGTGGCCGGCTGGTTGGGCGGACCGAGTGCCCCGCGGCCCACGCCCGCGCCACTCGGCCATGCGCGGGTGCCCTTGTTCGGCATCTGCGCCTGGCTGCGGCTGTGTGGGTGGCCGCGGCAAGCCCCCTTCCCGCCCAGACCACCCGGGTCGATCTTCCGACCCCCTACCTCGCCGGCTACAGCCAACCGCTCTCTGGAGAAGTGCTGGCCTACCACTCGCCGATCCCGAGCGTCGGCCACTCCCTGCTGGTCCGCTCGGAGGACAGCACCCGCGCGATCACGTGGGAGACGGCCCCGGTGCCCAGCGCGTTCGCCGGCGATACGGCCGTCTTCGCGCTGATGGCCGGGATCGACGTGAACGAGGACCGCAGGGCGTTCACGCTCACGGTCGACGGGCGGGCGGCGCTGACGTTCTTCACGCCACCCAGCGCGGCACTCGGGACCATGTCGTGGGCCGGGGCGGAGGGGGTGCGCGCCGACTTTCGCGTGACGCTGATGGACAAGTACGGCGACGCGATGGGCTACCTGTTCCTCCACGTGGCCCGCCGCCTGCTGCGGCCGGGCGCACCGCTCCGGCTCGCGGTGGCCGGCGAGAGCGCGGGTCGCCGCACCTGGTTCATGGTGTTCATGGAGCCGATCACGCCGCGCGTCGAGTTCCGCAACGCGCCGGCCGTGGTGCGCGCCCCGGAGGGCGAGCGCCAGGCGCTGCGGGTGGATGTGCTCTACCTCGGCGAGCGAGGGCGCCTGCGCGTCGCGAGCCCCAGTGGGACGCGGGA
>Ga0153916_10000391_pt1 | contig 28987 bp, 31 predicted proteins | sample Opewatmetagenome_FD_109642 | JGI IMG/M metagenome (GOLD analysis project Ga0153916, IMG submission 109642) | Freshwater wetland microbial communities from Ohio, USA - Open water 3 Core 3 Depth 4 metaG | ecosystem: Environmental > Aquatic > Freshwater > Wetlands | place: USA: Ohio, Lake Erie...
AGAACGTGATCGTCGGGCGCCTCATCCCGGCGGGCACCGGCATGGCCTACCACAATATGCGCAAGCAGCAGGCGGCGGAGCCGATCCTGCCGGAGATCCCGGCAAGCGAGGAAGCGCCGGCCGCAGAGGCCACCGCCGGCGGCAGCTGAGATCAGGCGGCGACCATGAACGCCCGCGGCGGCTCGCCGCGGGCGTGCGCCGCCCACATCGTCTCGAAGGCGCGTTCCAGGTGCGCCACGTGCGCGCCGGTATCGAACAGCGGCGTGCTCAGCCGGTTCGCGGCCAGGCGGGCGCGCAGCGCCGCCAGCGCCTGCGGATCGCCCGCCAGCGCGATCGCGCGGCGCTCGTACTCGTCCTGCGTGGCGGCGATCAGCTCGGGCAGTCCCACGACCGTGAGCAGGCTCGCGGCGACGCGCGACGCGAACATCTCTCCGGGCCAGGTGAGCACCGGCACCCCGGCCCACAGGGCGTCGGTGGTCGTGGTATGCGCGTTGTAGTAATGCGTGTCGAGCACCAGGTCCGCGAGCCGCAGGCGCGCCAGGTGCTGGGGCTTGGGCATGCCCGTGGCGAAGACGATGCGGCGGCGCTCGACGCCGTGGCTCTCGGCCGCCTTCCAGAGCGCGTATTTCGCCGGCACGTTGCTGCGGTACAGCCATAGCACCGCGTCGGGCACCGCCTTCAGGATGCGCATCCAGCTGGCGAAGATGTTCGGCTCGATCTTGTAGCTGTTGTTGAAGCAGCAGTACACGAAGCCGCGCTCGGGCAGGCCCTGCTCCTCGCGCGAAGGCACCCGCTCGTCGATCGGCTGCTCGCGATCGTTGATCTGATAGGCCCCGGGGAGCCAGGCGACCGCCTCGGAGTACCAGTGCGCGTCGGCTTGCGGGATCACCACCCGGTCGGCCACGATGTAGTCCATGAAGGGGGCGTGCATCGAGTTCGGGTAGCCGAGATAGCTGACCTGGATCGGCGCCGCGCGCCGGGCGAAGATCTCCGGCCGGCCGCCGCCGCAGTAGCCCTTCATGTCGACCAGCACGTGGATGCCGTCGCTCGCGATGCGCCGTACCGTCTCGTCCAGGGACAGCGCGGCGACATCGACGAAATGCTCGCATTCCGCCTCGACGCGCCGCCGGTAGTGGCTGCCGTCATCGGCGCCGAAGGAGTACGCCGTCACCTCGAAGCGCGTGCGGTCGTGGCGCCCGAACAGGCCGATGCACAGGTGAGTGGTCGCGTGGTTGCGGAAATCCGACGACACGTAGCCGACGCGGATGCGCGCCGCCGCGGGTGGCGGCAGCGCGGCGCGCGCGTGGCTCACGCTGCGCGCGAGCTTCTGCGCGTGATAGCGCCCGGCCGCGCGCTGCAGCTCGCGCGGCACCGGCAGCGCCATCAGATCGAACGGGCGCACGCGCTCGGCCCACACCTCGGGCGGGCTGCGCTCGGCGAGCGCCAGGATCTCCTTCAGCTTGCGATCGAGCGCGGGCCAGGCGCAGATTTCCATCAGCGGGCCCAGCAGGTTGGCGTGCGCCTCGGCAAGCTCCGGATCGGCCTCGATAGCCGCCTGCAGGTGCTTTACGGCGGCGGCCGGATTGTTGCCCAGGATCATGGCGACGCCGAGGTTGTTCTGCGCGCCGGCGTGGCGCGGATCGACCTCGACCGCGCGCCTGAGCAGCGCCAGGCCCTCCTCGTGCTGGCGGCACTCGATCAGCACCATGCCGAGATTGCTGAGCGCGGATGCGTAGCCGGGATGCCGGCGCGTCGCGCGCCGCAATGCCGCCTGCGCGGCGGCGAGGTCGCCGCGCTTCCAGTGCTCGATGCCGCGCCGGTTGTCGCGGCGCGCAAGCCCGAGCCGCCAGCCCCGAAGAACGGACCGCAGTGCGCTCACTTCTGGCGCGGCTTGTCGAAGCTCTTGAGGCGCGCTTTGCCGCCGACGAACTGGACCATGATCACCGCGTTGCCGGACTCCCACCTAGCCGAGGTGGTGGTGACGCCCAGGATCTCGTGGCTCGACGCCTCGCTGGGCTTGCCGAGAATGTCGTAGACCTGCTCCTCGCTCATGCCGTTTTCGATCCTCGAGTAGTGCTCCTGGTCGACCTTCGAGCACGCGGCGACGAGCAGCGCGAGCGCGACGGCGAGGGCGAAACGGCGCATCTTGAGGACTCCCTGTATCGTAGTGGCCGCCGGAAACTATAATCGACCCGGGCGTCGCTGAGGAGGGAAAAATGGGCACGGTGCGCGAACTCAACCAGGTGTCCGCCGCGGAGCGGCAGGGACGCATCGATCTCGCCGCGGCATTCCGGCTCGCGGTGCGGCTCGATCTGCACGAGGGCGTGTGCAACCACTTCAGCCTGATGCTGCCCGACGGCGATCGCTTTCTGCTCAATCGCTACGGACTGCACTGGAGCGAGGTGAGCGCGTCCAACCTGCTGGCGGTCGACGCCGCGGGCAATGCGATTGACGGTGACGGCGAGATCGAGAAGACCGCCTTCACCATCCACTCGCGCATCCACCTCGCCAATCCGAGGGCGGTGTGCGTGCTGCACACGCACATGCCCTACGCCACCGCCATCGCGCTCACCGAGCCGGGGCGCCTCGAGATGGTCGAGCAGAACGCGCTGCGCTTCCACGACGACATCGCCTACGACGATACCTACAACGGCCTGGTGGTGGACGACGCCGAGGGCGACCGCCTCGCGCGCGCGCTCGGCGCCAAGCGCGTCATGTTTCTCGCCAACCACGGCGTGATCGTGGCCGGCGCGACGGTCGCCGAGGCCTTCGATTCGCTCTACTACCTCGAGCGCGCAGCGCGCGTGCAGGTGCTGGCGCGCGCCACCGGCCTCAAGCTGCGCGCGGTGCGCCCCGGGGTGGCGGCCGAAACCCACCGCATGATCCTCGCCGATACGCCGAAGTACGCGGGCGCGCATTTCGAGGCGCTGAAGCGCATCCTCGAGCGCGATTCGCCGGACTACAAGAGCTGACGCCTTGGCCGACGACAGTCTGCGGGTGCGGCCGGCCGGCCCGGACGACATTGCCGCGATCCAGTCGATCTACGCGCATCACGTCCTGCACGGGCTCGCCACGTTCGAGGAGGTGCCGCCTTCCGCGGCCGAGATGCGCCGGCGCTACGACGAGATCGCCGGCGCGGCGCTGCCCTACCTGGTCGCCGAAATCCCGGGTGCGCTGGCCGGGTACGGCTACTGCGCGCCCTACCGTACGCGCTCGGCCTATCGCTACACGCTCGAGGACTCGGTCTACGTGCGCCACGACCTGCTCGGCCGCGGGATCGGCAGCGCGCTGCTCGGCGAGCTGATCGGGCGTTGCGCGGAGCTCGGCTACCGGCAGCTCGTCGCGGTGATCGGCGACAGCGCGCACGCGGCGTCGCTCGCGCTGCATGCGCACCACGGCTTTCTGCGGGTCGGCATGCTGCGCTCGGTCGGCTACAAGTTCGGCCGCTGGGTCGACGGCGTGCTGATGCAGCGGCCGCTCGGCGAAGGCGACGCGACGCGCCCTGTCAGCCGCTGAGGGTCTGGATCTCGAGCAGCAGGTCGGACTTCGACACCACGCCGAGCAGCGTCCGGTCCTCGGCGCTCCTCACCACCGGCAGCCGCTCCGTGTCCTGGGTGAGGAACATCTGCAGCGCGTCGCCGAGCGCGGTCTCCGGCGTGAGCACGGCGAACTCGCGCCGCATCAGCTCGCCCGCGGTCGAGGACGGCGGTCCTTGTCGCGAAATCAGGAGCTGCTTGATCTCGTGCAGCGATACGACGCCGCAGAAGCGCCCCGCCCCGTCGACCACGTAGACGTAGCGCACCGGGTGCTCGAGGAAGGCGCGCTCGACGTCGGCGAAGGCGGCCGTGACCGGCACGGTCGGCGTCGCCGGCTTGAGCAGCTCGGAAATCTGCAGGCCGCGCCAGCGCGCGAGCGCGCGCTCCTCCTGGTTGCGATGGATCGTGACGTCGTACATCGAGTGCTCGCCCGAGGCGCGGGCGACGAAGTACGCCGCGACGCAGGCCAGCATCAGCGGCAGCACCGCCTGGTAGCTCAGCGTCATCTCGAAGATCATCAGGATCGCCATCAGCGGGGCGTGGGTCGCTCCCGCGAGGAACGCGCCCATGCCGACGATCGCGTAGGCGAACGGCATCGAGGTCGCTTCGGGCCACAGCGCGTGCACCCCCTGGCCGAACAGCAGCCCGAGGGAGGCGCCGACGAACAGCGTCGGCGTGAATACCCCGCCGATCGCCCCCGACCCGGTGGTGGCGGCGGTGGTGACGATCTTCGACGCGAGCACCAGCAGCACCAGCGCCCACAGCCAGTCGTGGTGCAGCAGCGAGTTGACCACGCTGTAGCCGTTGCCCCAGACCTCGGGCACGCGCGCCGAGACCACGCCGACGATCAGGCCCCCGAGGCCGAGCCGCACGGGCAGCGGCAGCGCGAGGCGAGCGAAGCCCGCCTTGGCGCCTTCGAGCGCGCGCAGGAACTGCGGCGCGGCGGCGCCGGCGAGCAGCCCGAGCGCGACGAACGCCAGCACCTCGGTGCCGAATATCGCCGGAAACGCCGGCATCTGGTAGGGCGGCGCGTAGCCGGTGAGCTCGCGCATGGTGATGTTGGCGGCCACCGACGCGACCAGCAGCGGCCCGAAGCTCTCCATCGCGATCGAGCCGAGGACGATCTCCGACACGAACAGCGCGCCTGCGATCGGCGCGCTGTAGGCCGAGGTGATCCCCGCGGCGGCGCCGCAGGCGACCAGCAGGCGCAGCCGGTTGGGACCGAACTTCGCGATTCGCCCGGTGAGCGAGGCGCACATGGCGGCGAGGTGGACCATCGAGCCCTCGCGGCCGATCGAGCCTCCCGAGGCGACCGAAAACAGCGACGAGGCGCTGCGCGTCAGGGCCTGGCGCACCGGAATGCGCCCGTCGCCGATCGCGATCGCCTCCATGTAGTCGGACGAGACGCCCTCGTAGGCCCACCTGCGGCTGAGCTGCAGCAGCAGCCCCGCGGCGACGCCGCCGATCGCCGGAAACGCGATGCGCAGGTACCAGGGAAGGATCTCCGCGATCTCGACCAGGCCGCCGCGATGGCGCGTGGCGAGCCATTCGAGCCCCGTGATGGCCTCGCGAAAGGCGATCGTCGCGAGCGCGCCGACGAATCCCACCAGCGCCGCCCAGAGCAGCATGGTGTGGACTTCCGAGGGCCGGAAGCGCTCGGCCAGACGGATGCGCAGCCTGAGCAGGCGGGGAACGAGTTTCATCGGCAGGATCGCAGCGCGCGGGGCGTCACTTTAGCAGCAGCGCAACGCCACTTGCGACCAGCAGCGCCGCGACCACGCGCTTGAACAACGCCTCGTCGAGGCCATGGTGGACGCGCTCGCCGAGCACCATGGCGAGCGCCATGACCGGCGCGAGCAGCGCCAGCAGCGCGAGCGCGCGGGCATCGTAGAAGCCCAGGCTGCCGTAGCCGCCGGCGCGCAGCACCGCGAGTAGAAACAGGATCGCGGAAATGGTCGCGCGAAAGCGCGTCTTGTCGAGCCGTAGCGCGTTCAGGTAGATGACAAACAAGGGCCCGGCCATGCCGCCGAACAGCGTGCTGACGAGACCTCCGCTCGCGCCGGCCAGCGGCGCGAGCCAGGCGCGCGGCGCGCGCAGCCCGACCTTGCGCTGCGCGAGGCTCCAGAGCGCGTAGCCGATGATGAACAGCGCTAGCGCGCTGCGCAGCATCTCCGGATGCAGCACCTGGAACAGCCACAGGCCCGCGCCCGCCCCGGCGAGCGTCGGCAGCGCGAGACCGCGCACGCCCCGCCAGTCGACATGGCGAAACTCGCGCAGCGTCTGGCCGAAGGAAGCCAGGATGCCGAGCGTGGTGACCACGGGGATCACCGTGCGCAGCGGCAGCACCAGCACGAGCAGCGGGATCGCCACCACGCCGGCGCCGAAGCCGGTGGCCCCGCGCAGCGTGTACGCGGCGAGGATCACCAGCGCGCACCAGGCGAGCTGCCAGGGACCGGCGACCGCCTGCAGCGTTTCGATCACGCGGCGGCGGACTTGGACTCGGCCATGCGCAGCAGCGCATACAGCGCCTCGAGCCGCGGCGCGGCGACGCCCAGGCGGCGCGCGATGCGCACCGCGTTGCCCACCAGCGCCTCGGTCTCCATCGGCCGCCCCGCGAGCCAGTCCTGGCCCATGCTGGAGACGTAGTTGGGCAGGCGCAGCGTCCCCTGGATCTGCTTGTCGGCGGTGTCCGGAGCGAGCGCATGGCCGTCGGCCGCCGCGAGCGCGCACACCTCGGCGATCGCGGCCCTGACGAACGCGGTCTGCTCCTCGCCCGACAGGATGTCGCGCGTGCCGAGGCCGCCGCCGAGCGCCGAGATCGGGTTGAACACCGTGTTCCAGGCGCATTTCTGCCAGCGCGCGCCGACGATGTCCTCGGTCACCGTGCAGCTCGAGCCGCCTTGCTTGAGCAGCGCGGCGAAGCGCTCGGCGCTTGCGGATGAGCCGCGCGGATAGCGTCCCAGCACCAGCCGCGTGTACTGCGAGTGGTGGCGCACGCGCCCCGGCGCCTCGCGGCTCACCGCGGCGTAGGCCACGCCCGAGAGCAGCTCGTGGCGCGGAAACGCCTCGGCGACCTCCTCCTCGATGCCGATGCCGTTCTGCACCAGCAGGATGGCGCTCGTTGCGGCGAGCGCGGGCCGGATGAGCGCCACGCGATCCACGCCGCGCACCAGCTTGAGCGCGACCAGCACGTAGTCGGCCGCGCCGCGGTACTCCGCGGCCGAGCGCAGCGTCTGCGCCGGGCGGAAGGAAAGGTCGCCCAGGGTGCTGTCGATGCGGTAGCCGTCGGCGGCGACCGCGTCGTAGTCGGAGCGCGCCGCGACTGCCACCTCGCAGCCGGCGCGCGCCAGGATCCCGCCGTAGAAGGCGCCGATCGCGCCGGCGCCCACCACCAGCACGCGCGCTTCAGGCATCCGTGAGCAGCACCACCTTGCCCATCACCCTGCGCTCGGCCATGTCCTTGATCGCCCGCGCGGCTTGCGCCAGGGGATAGGTCGCGGAGATGTGGGGGCGCAGCCTGCCCTCGCCGAACCACGCGCCGAGCTGCTTCACCGCGGCGGCGAACTCCGCCGGCGCGCGCTTGGTCCACTCGCCCCAGTACACGCCGACGATCGAGCGCTCCATGAGGAGCGGAAGATTGAGCGGAATCTTCGGGATGTCGCCCGCCGCGAAGCCGATCACCAGCAGGCGCGCGCGCCAGGCGGAAGACCTCAGCGCCGCCTCGGTGTAGGCCCCGCCCACCGGGTCGTAGATCAGGTCCACGCCCTTGCCGGCGGTGAGCGCCTTGATGCGCTCGCGCAGGTCCTCGGAGGCGTAGTCGATCGCCTCGTCGGCGCCGTGCTGGCGGCACACCGCGAGCTTTTCCCTGCTGGAAGCCGCCGCGATCACGCGCAGGCCGAGGATCTTGCCGATCTCCACCGCGGCGAGCCCCACGCCGCCGGCGGCGCCGAGCACCAGCAGCGTCTCGCCCGGCCTGGCGTCGGCGCGGTTGCACAGCGCGTGGTGCGAGGTGCCGTAGGTGAGCAGGAACGACGCCGCGGTCGGAAAATCCATCTCCCCTGGAATGGGCACCAGGCGCGCACCGGTCGGCACCAGGCACTCCTCGGCGAAGCCGCCGAAGGCGCCGGCGCCGAGCACGCGGTCGCCGGGCTTCGCGTGCGTCACGCCCTGGCCGACTTCCTTCACCACGCCGGCGAACTCCGAGCCCGGCGTGAACGGCGGCGTCGCCTTGATCTGATACTTGTTCTGGATGACGAGCACGTCCGGGAAGTTGACGCTCGCCGCCTTCACCGATACGACGACCTCGCCGGGACCCGGCCTGGGCGAGGGCACGTCTTCGACCACCAGCGTCTCGGGCGGGCCGAACTGCTTGCAGATCACTGCCTTCATGGCTTTCCTGTCGTAGAACGCTAGTGAGAGCGGTTCGCGAGGCCGCCGTCGATCGTCAGTATGCACCCCGAGGTATAGGCCGAGCGTTCCGAGACGAGGAACGCCGCCGCCCAGGCGATCTCCTCGGGGGTCGCGGGGCGGCCGAAGGACATGTTGGCGAACAGCTCCTTGTAGCGCGACGCGTCGCCGAGCAGCGTCTCGGCGCGCTGCTTGTAGAGGCTCGTCAGGCGATCCGTCGACACCGGTCCCGGGTTGATGCCGAGCACCCGGATGCCGTCGGCGGGCGCGGCGCCGCCGAGCGCGCGGGTGAAGGCCATGAGGCCCGCATTGGCCGTGCTGCCGGCAATATAGGCGGCGTCCATCTTCTCGCCCGCGCTGCCGATGATGTTGAGGATCACGCCGCGCCGGCGCCGCTTCATCGTCGCGTAGACCTGGCGCGACAGGTTGATGTAACCGAACATCTTCAGGTCCCAGGCGCGGCGCCAGGTCTCCTCGTCGACCTTGAGCAGGTCGCCGCCGGGAATCGCGCCGGCATTGTTCACCAGGATGTCGATCTCGCCCGCCCAGGCGGCGAGCGCCTCGGGGGCGCCGCGCTGCGACAGGTCGATCGCCTTGGAGCGCGCTCCCGGCGGCGGATTGCGCGACGCGATCAGCACCTCGCAGCCTTCCTCGCCGAGCGCGCTGGCGCAGGCCTTGCCGATGCCCTTCGATGCGCCGGTGACCAGCGCGCGCTTGCCCTTCAGGTTCAGTTCCATAAAACGCCACTCCCTTCCAGACGGTTTTTTGGTTAGTCTTGCCCCTTCCCTTGCCCGACACAACCGCAGCAGCGAAACCGGGAATCGCCAGGACCCGATTATGCCGACCCTGACCACCGACGACGGAGTGAAGCTCTACTACGAGGAGACCGGAGCCGGCACGCCGATCGTGTTCGTGCACGAGTTCGCCGGCGACTGCCGCAGCTGGGAGCCCCAGGTGCGCCACTTCTCGCGCCGCTATCGCTGCATCACCTACAACGCGCGCGGTTATCCGCCGTCCGACGTGCCGCAGGAGCCCGAGCGCTATGTGCAGCAGCGCGAGCGCGACGACGTGCGCTGCGTGCTCGATGCGCTCGGACTGCAACGCGCGCACGTCGTCGGCCTGTCCATGGGCGCGTTCGCCACGTTGCATTTCGGGATGGCGTACTCCAAGCGCGCGCTGTCCTTGACCACCGCGGGCGTCGGCAGCGGCGCGCACAAGGACGAGTACGCGCGCTTTCAGGCGGATTCGCGCGCCAACGCCAAGACGATGCTCGAGCAGGGCATGGCGCACTTCGCCGCGACCTACGGCGAGAACCCGACCCGCACGACGATGAAGGTGAAGGATCCGCGCGGCTTCGCCGAGTTCCAGCGCAATCTTTCCGAGCACTCGGCGCAGGGCTCGGCCAACACCATGCTCGGCTACCAGGCGCGCCGGCCGTCGCTGTACGACCTCACCGCCGAGATGGCGGGGATCCGCGCGCCGCTGCTGGTGATCGCGGGCGACGAGGACCCGTCGACGATCGAGCCGTCGCTGCTCATCAAGCGCACCGTGCCGGGGGCGGCGCTCGCCGTGGTGCCGAACACCGGACACATGATCAATCTGGAGGAGCCGGCGCTGTTCAACCGGCTAGTGGAGGATCACTTCCACCAGGTGGAGGCGGGACGTGCCTTCGGCTGACGCGTTGTCGCACCTGCGGGTGATCGACCTGACGCGCGTGCGCGCCGGGCCGACCTGCGTCAAGCAGTTCGCCGACTGGGGCGCCGACGTGATCAAGATCGAGATGCCGGCCGGCGACGGCGAGGACGGCTTCGGTCCGCGCCACGGCTCGGACTTCCAGAACCTGCACCGCAACAAGCGCTCGCTCACGCTCAACCTGAAGGAAGCGCGCGGCGTCGAAGTGCTCAAGCGCCTGGTGAAGAGCGCCGACGTGGTGGTGGAGAACTACCGCCCGGACGTGAAGCATCGGCTGGGCATCGATTACGAGTCGCTCGCGCGCGAGAATCCGCGCCTCGTGTACGCGAGCATCTCCGGCTTCGGCCAGGACGGGCCGTACCGCGACCGCGCCGGGTTTGACCAGATCGCGCAGGGCATGGGCGGGCTGATGTGGGTCACTGGGCTGCCCGGGCAGGGGCCGGTGCGCGCCGGCATCCCGGTCGCGGACCTGAGCGCGGGGCTGTTCGCGGCGCTCGGCATCCTGATCGCGCTCGAGGAGCGCAACCGCTCGGGCAAGGGGCAATGGGTGCAGAGCTCGCTGCTCTCGGCGATGGTGACGATGATGGACTTCCAGGCGGCGCGCTGGCTGGTCGAAGGCCACGTCGCGGGGCAGGCGGGCAACGACCACCCGACCTCGATACCGACGGGCGTGTACCCGACCGCGGACGGCTACGTGAACGTCGCCGCGGCCGGAAAAGTGATTTGGACCCGGCTGTGCGAGGCGCTCGGCGCTCCGGACCTCGCAACCCGGCCCGAGTTCGCCACGGGCGAGCTGCGCTCGAAGAACCGCGCGGCGCTCGCCACGCTGCTCGGCGAGCTCACGCGTCGCCACAGCTCCGACGAGCTGATCTCCCTGCTCAACCAGGCCGGCGTGCCCTGCGGGCCGATCTACAAGATGAACCAGGTGTTCGACGACCCGCAGGTGCGCCACCTCGGCATGGCGGCGCCGGTGCCGGTGCCCGGGGGCGGCGAGCTGAAGCTGGTCGGGCCGGCGATCAAGCTCTCGCGGACGCCGGCGCGCATGAAGCGCACCATCGGCCAGGCGGGCGAGCAAAATGCCGAGATCCTGCGCGAGCTCGGCTACGGCGCGGGCGAGATCGCCGCGCTGCGCGCGGCGCACGTAATCTGAGGAGGCTCAATGGCAGAACCCAGGCTGCGCGTGGAGCGCGAAGGGCCGATCGGCCGCATGCTGTTCGACAACCCGGCGCGCCGCAACGCCATCGGCGCGGACATGTGGCGCGCGATCCCCAAGGCGATGGCCGAGTTCGACACCGATCCCGGGGTGCGCTGCATCGTGCTGCGCGGCGCGGGCACGGCGGCCTTCGCCGCGGGCGCCGACATCTCCGAGTTCGAGCAGCGCCGCTCGGGCAGCGGCGCGATCAGCGAATACGACGGCATCGTCGACGCGGCACAGCACGCGCTCGAGGGCTCGCCCAAGCCGGTGATCGCGCTGATCCACGGCTTTTGCATCGGCGGCGGCGTGGAGATCGCGCTGGCCTGCGACCTGCGCTATGCGGGAGCGTCGTCCACCTTCGCGATTCCCGCGGCGCGCCTGGGCATCGGCTACGGCGTGCACGGCACCAACCGGCTGGTGGCGAGCGTCGGGCACGCCGCGGCGCGCGAGATCATGCTGAGCGGCAGGCGCTACGGCGCCGAGGAGGCGCGCGCCATGGGCCTGGTCAATCGCGTGCTGCCCGACGCCGAGCTCGACGCCTACGTGGAGAAGATGGCGCAGGACCTCGCCGCCAACGCGCCGCTGTCGATGGCGACCTCGAAGACGCTGATCAACGCGCTGATCGAGGCGCACGGCGATTTCTCCGAGGGGCAGGAGCTGATCGCGCGCTGCATGAAGAGCGAGGACTACGTCGAAGGCCGGCGCGCGTTCATGGAAAAGCGCGCGCCCAGGTTCAAGGGGCGATAGGGGGCGGACGCATGAAGGCGAACAAGCTCGCGCTGCGGGGCGTCAGGGTGCGCGCGGTCGGCGCGCCGATGAAGCGCCCGCTCACCACCAGCACGGGCGCGATCAAGGTCGCGCCGCTGCTGCTCGTCGACCTCGAGACCGACGGCGGCATCACCGGGCGCTCGTACCTGTTCGGCATCGCGCCCCAGAACCTGGCGCCGCTCGCCAAGCTGGTCGAGGCGATGGGCGAGATGCTGAAGGGCGACGCGCTGGCGCCGTTCGAGATCGAGAAGAAGCTGCGCGCGAAGCACACGCTGCTCGGCGTGCACAACATCGTGCTGTTCGCGATGTCGGCGATCGACATGGCGGCCTGGGACGCGCTCGGCCAAGCGCTCGGCCAGCCGCTCGCGCGGCTGCTCGGCGGCGCGCCGCGCCCGGTGCGCGCCTACAACTCCAAGGGCCTGGGCATCATGCCGCTGAAGGCGCTGGTGCGCGAGGCCGTCGAGCTGGTCGGCGAGGGGTTCGACGCCGTCAAGCTGCGGCTCGGGCGCGCCCAGGCGGCCGACGACCTCGAGGCGATCCGCGCGGTGAAGAAGGCGCTCGGCAGCAAGGTCACGCTGATGGTGGATTTCAACCAGGGACTGACGGTGAACGAGGCGCTGCGGCGCGGGCGCATGATCGACGAGGAAGGCGGCGTGTACTGGATCGAGGAGCCCGTACGGGCGGACGATTTCGCCGGCAACGCGCGCATCGCGCGCGAGGTGGCGACGCCGATCCAGATCGGCGAGAACTTCATGGGCCCCGAGCAGATGGCGCAGGCGCTCGCCGCCGGCGCCTGCGACTTCGTCATGCCCGACGCGCAGCGCATCGGCGGCGTGACCGGCTGGATGCGCGCCGCCGCGCTCGCGCAGGCCGCGGGCCTGGAGATGTCGAGCCACCTGTTTCCCGAGGTGAGCTGCCACCTGCTGGCCGTGACCCCGACTTGCCATTGGCTCGAGTACGTCGACTGGGCCGATGCCGTGCTCGAGGAGCCCGCCAAGCTCGAGCGCGGCCAGGTGCTGGTTCCCGAGCGGCCCGGCGCCGGCATGCGCTGGGACGAGAAGGCCGTGCGCAAATACGCCCTTTGACATGACGTTCACCCGGCACTACGCCCACTGGCCCCCTGGGCTGCCGCGCAGCCTGCGCGTGCCGCGCACCAGCATCTACTACAACCTCGAGGTGAGCGCCAGGCGCTACGGCGAGAGCGCCGCGATCGACTACTACGGCAAGCGCATCCCCTACGCCGATCTCAAGCGCCAGGTCGACGCGATTGCCGGGTTCCTGCAGCAGCGCTGCGGCATCGCCAGGGGCGACCGCGTGCTGCTGTATTGCCAGAACGGGCCGCATTTCATCATCGGCTACTACGCCATCCTGCGCGCCGACGCGGTGGTGGTGCCGGTGAACCCGATGAACCTGACCGAGGAGCTGCGCCATTACGCCGAGGACGCCGAGGCGCGCGTCATCGTCTCGACCCAGGAGCTGTGGGAGCGGATCGCGCCGCTGATCGGCACCAGCGCCCTGGAATACGCGCTCATCGGCGCGCACTCGGAGTACCTGCCGGCGGCCACCGACCTGCCGCTGCCCGAGTTCGTGCGCGCGCCCGCGGCGGTGCCCGCCTACGGCGGCGTGACGTCGTGGCGCGAAGCGCTCGCCGCCGGCCTCGCGCCGGGCGAGCATCGCGCAGGGCCGGACGACCTCGCGGTGATGCCCTACACCTCGGGCACCACCGGCAAGCCCAAGGGCTGCATGCACACCCACTCGACGGTCCTGTCTACCTCGACCGCGGGATGCCATTGGCGCGGCGCCTCGAGCGGCGCGGTGACGCTCGCGGTGCTGCCGATGTTCCACGTCACCGGCATGCAGGCCGGCATGAACACACCGATCCAGGCCGGCGCCACCAGCGTGGTGATGTCGCGCTGGGACCGCGACTGCGCGGCGCTGCAGATCGAGCGCGCGCGCGTGTCGGGATTCACCGCGATCACCACCATGGTGGTCGACTTCCTCGCCAACCCGAACCTGCCGAAGTACGACCTGTCGTCGCTCACCACGCTCGGCGGCGGCGGCGCGGCGATGCCCGAGGGCCTGGCGAAGAAGCTCCACGAGACATTGGGGCTGGAATTCCTCGAGGGCTACGGCCTCACGGAGACCATGGCGCCGAGCCACAGCAACCCGCCGCAGCGGCCCAAGCGCCAGTGCGCCGGCGTGCCGATTTTCGGCACCGACGCGCGCGTGCTCGACCCGGAGACGCTGCGCGAGTGCGGACCGAACGAGGTCGGCGAGATCGTGATCCACGGCCCGCAGGTGTTCAAGGGCTACTGGCGCCAGGAGAAGGCGACCGCCGACGCCTTCATCGAGCACGACGGCAAGACGTTCTTCCGCTCGGGCGACCTCGGCTACTACGACGAGGAAGGCTACTTCTTCATCACCGACCGCCTGAAGCGCATGATCAACGCCTCGGGATTCAAGGTGTGGCCGGCCGAGGTCGAGGCGATGCTCTACGCGCATCCCGACATCCAGGAGGCGTGCATCATCGGCACGCGCGATCCGTACCGCGGCGAGACCGTCAAGGCGGTGGTGGTGCTCAAGCCCGCGGCGCGCGGGCGCGTCGCGCCCGAGGACATCACCGGCTGGGCGCACGAGCGCATGGCGGCGTTCAAGGTGCCGCGCGTGGTCGAGTTCGTCGACGAGCTGCCCAAGACCGCCACCGGCAAGATTTTCTGGCGTAAGCTTCAGGAACATGAGAACGCGCGCAACAAGTAGGGCGGCGGTTTCCGCGGCCGTCCTCGCGCTCGCCGCCTGGACGGCCGGCTGGAGCGTGCACGCGGTGCATGCGGCGCGCGCCGCGCCATGGCCGGGCCTGGGCGAGATCTGCAGCGCGGCGGGCACCTCCGCGCCGCAACCGCGCTCGAACTCGCAATGCCCCGTGTGCGCGCAGTTTCTCGCGGCGGCGGCGCCGCAGCAGGCGCTCGCCGCGCCCGCCGGCCTGCTCGTCGCGGCGACCCACGAAGCGATCGTTTCCCGCGTGTCCCTGCCGCGCGCGCGCACGCCGCGCGTCGCCGGCGGCCCGCGCGCGCCTCCGTCGGACCGGGCCTGAGCCTTTCGCAGTCCCGGGCTGCGCGCAACGGCGCGCGGCCGTCTTCACGCATTCAAGGAGAGGAAATGAAACACATGCAATGGATCGCGCTGTGCGCGGCGCTCCTGGCGGGCTCCGCCTGGGCGCAGAAGAAGGACCACCTGGAAATCGACGCTCCCTGGGCGCGCGCCACGCCGCCGGGCGCGAGCGTCGCCGGCGGCTTCGCCTCGATCAGGAACCGCGGCGCGCAGCCCGACAAGCTGCTGGGCGCCTCGTCGCCCGCCGCCGATCATGTCGAGCTGCACGTCATGTCGATGGAAGGCGGCGTGATGCGCATGCAGCAGGTTCCGTCGCTCGAGGTGCCGGCCGCAGGCGAGCTCACCCTCAGGCCGGGCGGAGCGCACCTCATGTTCATGGGCGTCAAGGCGCCGTTCGAGCCCGGCGAGAAAGTGCCGGTGAAGCTGCGCTTCGAGAAGGCGGGCGAGGTGGAGGTGCAGCTCGACGTCGGCGCCATGGGCGGCTCGGCGCCGATGCCGATGCACAAGTAGCGCGGCGGCGCGCTAGGCGGCCGAGAAGCCGAGCCCCAGCGCGGCAAGGCGCGCGATCGCGGCTTCGTCGAAGCCCCAGTCGGCGAGCGCCTCGCGGCCGCCCTGGCCGCGCTCGGGCGGCGGGCGGCGTACCTCGCCAGGCGTGCGCGAGAAGCGCGGCGCAGGCGCCGGCTGCGCGACGCCCGCGACCTCGATATAGGCGCCGCGCGCGACGTTGTGCGGGTCGCGCCGCGCCTCGCTGAAGCTGAGCACCGGCGCGAAGCAGGCGTCGGACCCCTCGAACGCCGCGCACCACTCGTCGCGCGTGCGCGAGCGGAACGCCGTCGTGAAGCGCGCGCGCAGCTCGGGCCAGCGCGCGCGGTCGTGCTGGTCCGGGAGGTTCTCGCCGGTGAGCCCGAGGCGCTCGAGCAGTTCGGCGTAGAAGCGCGCCTCGATCGCGCCGATCGAGACGTATCTTCCGTCCTTCGTTTCGTAGACGTCGTACCACGGGGCGCCCGAGTCGAGCGTGTTCTCGCCGCGCGCCTCGCTCCAGCGCTTGGCGGCGAGCATGCCGGAGAACATCGCCGCAAGCAGCGAGGCGCCTTCGACCATCGCCGCATCGACAACCTGTCCCTTGCCCGAGCGCAGCGCGTCGACCAGCGCGCAGCAGATGCCGAAGCCGAGCTGCATGCCGCCGCCGCCGAAGTCGCCCACGAGGTTGAGCGGCGGCACCGGGCGCTCGCCCTTGTGGCCGAACGCGTGCAGCACCCCGGCGAGCGCGATGTAGTTGATGTCGTGCCCGGCGCGCGGGGCGAGCGGCCCGTCCTGGCCCCAGCCGGTCATGCGCCCGTAGACCAGCTTCGGGTTGCGCGCCAGCGCGACGTCGGGCCCGAGGCCGAGGCGCTCCATGACGCCGGGGCGAAAGCCCTCGATCAGCGCGTCGGCGCGCCCGATCAGCTCGAGCGCCGCCTGAACGCCCTTGGGCGACTTCAGATCGAGCGTCACCGAGCGCCGCCCGCGCATCATGACGTCGTTCCAGCGCTCGCGCTTCAGTCCCAGGTCGGTCGCCGCGGGACGGTCGACCAGCAGTACGTCGGCGCCCATGTCGGCGAGCAGCATGCCGGCGAACGGCCCGGGGCCGATCGCCTCGAATTCGATGACGCGGATGCCGGTAAGAGGTCCCATGGGCGCGATGATATCCTGCGACGGGTGCGCGCGCGTTATCCGGAACGCATCGTCTGCCTGACCGAGGAGACCACCGAGACGCTGTACCTGCTCGGCGAGGAGCGGCGCATCGTCGGCATCTCGGGCTACACCGTGCGCCCGCCGCGGGCGCGCCGCGAAAAGCCCAGGGTGTCGGCATTTCTCTCCGCGAAAACCGACCGGATTCTCGATCTCAAGCCCGACCTGGTGCTCGGCTTCTCCGACCTGCAGGCCGACATCGCGCGCGAGCTGGCGAAGGCCGGATTGAACGTCGTCATCTTCAACCAGCGCTCGGTCGACGAGATCCTGTCGATGATCCTCGCGCTCGCGTCGATGGTCGGGGCGGCGGACAAGGGCAAGAGACTCATCGAGAAACTCGAAAACGAGCTCGAGTCGATCAAGCTCGCTGCGCAGCGCTTGCCGCGGCGCCCCAGGGTGTATTTCGAGGAATGGGACGAGCCGATGATCAGCGCCATCCGTTGGGTGAGCGAGCTGATCGGGATCGCCGGCGGCGAGGACGTGTTCGCCGAGCTTTCGCGCTCGCAGGCCGCGAGCGGCAGGACGATCAAAGATCCTTCCTTGGTCATCGCCAGGCGCCCGGACATTATCCTTGGCTCGTGGTGCGGCAAGAAATTCCGCCCCGAGCGCGTCGCCGCGCGCCCCGGCTGGGACGCGATTCCCGCGGTGCGCGACGGCGAGCTGCACGAGATCAAGTCGGCCGACATCCTGCAGCCCGGCCCCGCGGCGCTGACCGACGGGGTGCGCCGCATCCACGAGATCCTTACTGCGTGGGCAGCAAGGCGCTGACGCGCAGCGCGGGCGCGCTGCCGTCCTTGAGCTGTCCCGGGTACACGGTGACGTGCGGGAACGGGATCTCGATGCCGCGCTCGTCGTAGGCCTTCTTCAGCCGTTTGAGGAACTCGCGCCGCACGTTCCACTGCTCGATCGGCGGCACCACCTTCAGGCGGCAGCGGATCGTGACCGCCGAATCGGCGAGGTTCTCCACGCCGATGATCTCGGTATCGGCGGCGATCTTCGGGCCGAAGATTGGATCTTCGCGCATCTCCTCTCCCACCTGACGCATGACATCGAGCGCTTCGTCGAGTTCCTCGCGGTAGGCCACGCCGACCTCGATCACTGCCTGCGCGAAGTCGCGCGTCATGTTCTTCACGATCTTGATCTCGCCGTTCGGCACGAAGATGACGTGGCCGTCGAAGTTGCGCAGGCGAACGTAGCGCAGCGTGACTTCCTCGACCGCGCCGCCCTGGCCGCCGAGGTCGACTACGTCGCCTTGCCGCAGCTGGTCTTCGAGCAGCAGGAAGAAGCCGTTGAAGTAATCCTTGATCAGGCTCTGCGCGCCGAAGCCGATCGCGATGCCGGCCACGCCGGCGGTCGCCAGCACCGGCGCGACCGAGATGCCCAGCTCGCCGAGCACCAGGGTGCCGGCGATGAGCCAGATGACCACCGCGGCGACGTAGCGGAACACGCGCCCCAGCGTCTGGATGCGGCCCTGCTGGCTGGGGTCGCGGCGCTCCATGAACTTGCGGAAGGCGCGGATCAGGCGTGCAGCGATCGCCTCCAGCACGCCGGCGAGCACCAGGATGACGACGATACGCAGGCCCTGCGTGATCGCGAGCTTCACGTCGGCGTCGAGCTCGTGGTAGTACCGCAGCAGGTCTTTCATCGGCCACCTCCTTCAAGTCATGCCGGAGGCGCCGATGTTATCAGTCGTCGCCGCGCAGATTCGGATCGGAGTCGATGCGCGCCTTGAGCTTGCGCATGCCGGCGAGCCAGCGGTCGCGGTCCGCGGTCTTGCGCCGCTCGTAGTCGGCGACCTCCGGGTGCGGCAGCACGAGGAAGGTCTCGGCCTCGATGGCGCGCACCACGCACTCGGCGACCTGCTCGACGCTCACCGAGCCCTCGAGCAGGAACGACTTGCGGTCGCCCTTGGGCCCCAGCAGCATCGGCGTGCGCACGCCCTGCGGGCAAAGGCACGAGACGCGGATGCCGCGCGCGTGGTAGTTCACCGACAGCCACTCGGCGAACGCCACCGCGGCGTGCTTGGACACGGTGTAGGTCGCCGAATCGACCTGCATCAGCAGGCCGGCGGCGGACGCGGTGTTCACCAGGTAGCCGCTGCCCTGCGCCAGCATGTGCGGGATCACGGCGCGCGCCGCGTACACGTGCGCCATGAAGTTGACGTCCATCGTTCGCTGCCAGGCGTCGAGCGGTGCATCCAGCCCCGCGCGCTCGATGATCCCGGCGTTGGAGCAGAACAGATCGATCCTGCCGTGCTTCGAGATCACTTGATCGACCAGCCGCTTCACGTCCCCCTCGCGCGACACGTCGCACGCGACGCCGCCGCCCTCGGGCGCACGCAGGTCGGCCGCCACGACCGCGCGCGCGCCCTCGGCGGCGAAGCGCGCCGCGAGCGCCTTGCCGATGCCGCTCGCGCCGCCGGTGACGACGCACACCTTGTCGCCGAGCTTCATGCCGGCTCACCCATGGAAATTCGCGTGGCGCTTTTCCAGGAATGCGCCGATGCCTTCGCCCGCCTCGGCGCCGTGCAGCGCCTCGACGAACAGCGCGCGCTCCAGGTCGAGATGCCGGTTGTAGTCGTTCACGTGCGCCTCGTTGAGCAGCCGCTTGATGCGGCCGATCGCCTGGGTGGCGCCGGTGGCGAGCAGCGCGCCCCAGTCGAGGGCCTCTGCCACGGCCTTGCCCTTGGGCGCGAGGCGGTTCACCAGGCCGAGCGCCGCCAGGCGCGGCGCCGCCACTGCGGTCCCGCACATCGCCAGCTCGGCCGCCAGCTGCGGCGGCAGCGCGCGAGCGAGCGAATAGCTGCCGTTGCCGTCGGGGTTCAGGCCGACCTTGACGTAGGCCATGGTGAACTGCGCATCCTCAGCGGCGACGATCAGGTCGCAGGAGAGCGCGATCGAGAAGCCCGCTCCCGCGGCGTGGCCTTCGACCGCGGCGATCACCGGCTTGGCGCACTGGCGCAGCGCGCGCACCAGCTCGTTCAGCTTGGTGATGCGATCGTAGTGGTGCTGCCTGGGCTGCGTGCGGCGCGTCTCGTACAGCGTGCCCAGGTCCCCGCCGGCGCAGAAATGCGCGCCGGCGCCCGAGAGCACCACCGCGCCGACCGCGTCGTCGTCGGAGGCGAGCCGCAGCTCGCGCGCCAGGGTCTGCGAGAATTCGGGCCGCAGCGCGTTGCGCTGCGCGGGGTTGTCGATGACGAGCGACAGGACGCGCCCGTGGCGCGCCACGCCGATGCGGGCTTCCTCGGCCACGTCAGTGGATCCCGAGCGCGGCCTCGACGTTGCGCACCATCGCGACCAGGCGCGGGCCGATGTCCTCCTCGAGCTGGTTCTTTTTCAGCGCGAACGACGGCACGCCGCAGTTGAAGGCCACGATCTCGCCGTCCACGTTGCGCCGCATCGGCACCGCCACGGCCGACACCTCGCGGCGCAGCTCGCCGATCGACACGCAGAAGCCGCGGCTGCGGATGTCCTCGAGGCTCTTGTCGATCGCGGGGCGGAACTTGCGATGCATCTCCGGCTCCTTGACCTTGATCTGGTTGAGCACCGCCTCGCGTTCGGGGGGCGTGCAGGCCGCCAGGAACGCGCGCCCGATCGCCGCCTGCGCGATCGGCACCGCGGTGCCGATATCGGGCAGCATGGTGAGCGAGTTGCCGTTGCGCGAGGACTCGACGTAGACCATGTTCAGCCGGTCGCGGATGCCCATCGATACCGAGCCGCCGCTGTAGTCGGCGAGCTCCTTCATGAGCGGCCGCGCAACCTGGCGCACGCTCATCGAGGCGAGCAGCGGGTAGCCGATCGACAGCACCGCCGACCCGAGCTGGTACTTGCCGAGGCGCATGTTGTGGCGCAGGTAGCCCAGCTTGGTGAGCGTGTAGGTGAGGCGCGACACGGTCGGCTTGGGCAGGCCGGTGCGCACCGAGATTTCCTTGTTGCCGAGCATCGGCTCGAGCGGCGTGAAGCAGCGCAGCACCTCCAGGCCGCGCGCCAGGGTGGTGGCGAACTGGCGGTCGCCCTCGTGCTCGTAGCTGTAGGTGACGCCCGCAGGGGAAAGCGGGGCATTGGCCTCTGGTGCGCCCATTTGTTCGTCTCCTCGGTTCTTTTGGGGGGGTGCGGCGGACTGTTTCGCGTTTCGATATTCGTTCGCGGCCTTTCCTCTGTCAACTTAGTCATATCATATTTCGCATATCAAAACACAGAGGACCCCCGCTATGTCCCGATCCCCCTTCGACCTGGAGGGCAAGGTGGCTTTCGTCACCGGCTCGACGCGCGGCATCGGCAAATCGATCGCCGAGGAAATGGCGCGCGCCGGCGCCAAGGTGGTGGTGTCGAGCCGCAAGGCCGAGGCCTGCGAGGCGGTGCGCGCCGAATTCGAGCGCCAGGGCTGGCCGGTGATCGCGCAGCCGTGCAACGTCTCGCGCAAGGAGGAGCTGCAGGCGCTGGTCGACCGGACGGTCGCCACCTGGGGCGCGATCGATATCGTGGTGGCCAACGCCGCGGCGAACCCCTATTACGGCCCGCTCGCGCAGCTGCCCGACGACACCTTCGACAAGATCTTCACCAACAACGTGAAAAGCGTGCTGTGGCTCGCCAATATGACGCTGCCCGGCATGGCCGAGCGCGGCGGCGGCAGCTTCATCACCATCGGCTCGATCGGCGGCATCCTCGCCAACACGGTGATCGGCGCCTACGGCATGTCCAAGGCGGCCGACCATGCCCTGGTCAGGAACCTGGCCGCCGAGTGGGGACCGAAGAACGTGCGCGTGAACGCGATCGCCCCCGGGCTCATCAAGACCGACTTCGCGCGCGCGCTGTGGGAGGACGACAAGCGCCGCAAGGAGCGCGAGGCCCTGACGCCGCTCAGGCGCCTGGGCGAGGCGCGCGAGATCGGCGGCATCGCGGTGTTCCTCGCCTCCGAGGCGGCATCGTTCATCACCGGGCAGGTGATCGTCGCCGACGGCGGCGTGACCATCGTGTGAAGGCCTACCGCATATTCGACGACGGCAGGTTCGGCAGCGGCCGCTTCGCCGACATGCCGATCGAGGCGCTCGACTCGGGCGAGGTCGTGGTGCGCACCGCCTTCGCCAGCGTCAACTACAAGGATGCGCTCACCGCCCTCGGGCGCGCCAGGATCGTGCGCAGGTTCCCGTGCACCGCGGGCATCGACCTCTCCGGCGTGGTCGAGACCTCGAGCGATGCGCGCTTCGCGCCGGGCGACGAGGTCGTGGTGCACAGCTTCGGCCTGGCCGTGGAGCACGACGGCGGCTACGCCGAGCGCGGGCGCTTCCCCGCCGACTGGGTGATCCCGCGGCCGCCGGGGCTTACGCTGTACGAGACCATGGCGCTCGGCGTCGCAGGGCACACGACGGCGCTCGCCATCGACCTGATGCAGCTGAACGGCCTCGCGCCCGGCCACGGCAAGGTGCTGGTGAACGGCGCCACCGGCGGCGCCGCGAGCATCGCGATCGACATTCTCGCCAAGCTGGGCTTCCACGTCGTGGCGCTCACCGGCAAGCCCGCGCAGGCCGAATACCTGCGCGCGCTGGGGGCCGCCGAGGTGCTCGACCGCCGCGCCCTCGAGTTCGGCGCGAAGCCGCTCGAGGCGCCGCTGTGGGCGGGCGCGGTCGACTCGGTGGGCGGCGAGCAGCTGGCGTGGCTCGCGCGCACCATGCAGCGCAACGGCGTGATCGCGGCGTTCGGCAACGCCGGGGGCAACGAGTTCAAGGGCAACGTGCTGCCGTTCATCCTGCGCGGGGTGCGCCTGATCGGGGTCAACGTCGACCAGCCGATGCCGACCAAGAAGCGCATCTGGGGCCGGCTGGCGACCGATCTCAAGCCGCGCCACCTGGAGACGATCGGCCGGCGCATCCGTTTCGAGGAGCTGCCGGCGGCGTTCGATGCGCTGCTCGCGGGAAAAGCCACCGGGCGGATGGTGGTGGATTTCTCGCTGCGTTAGACTTGTCGACCCCAAGGAGACCGTCATGGATCTCAACTATTCCCCCGAGGAACTGTCATTTCGCGACGAGGTGCGCGGCTGGCTGAACGCCAACCTGCCCGACAACCTGCGGCGCAAGGTCGCCGAGTACCAGGAGCTCACGCGCGAGGACCTGCTCGGCTGGCACCGCATCCTCGCCAGGAAGGGCTGGGTCGCCCCGTCCTGGCCGAAGGAGTGGGGCGGCACCGGCTGGAACGTGGTGCAGCGTTACATCTTCGAGGAGGAGTGCGGCTACGCGGGCACGCCGCCGCTCATCCCGTTCGGCCTGTCGATGTGCGCGCCGGTGCTGCTCAAGTTCGGCACCGAGGCGCAGAAGAAGCGCTTCCTGCCGCGCATCTACAACGGCGAGGATTTCTGGTGCCAGGGCTACTCGGAGCCGGGCTCCGGATCGGACCTCGCCTCGCTCAAGACCAAGGCGCAGCGGCAGGGCGACCACTACGTCGTCAACGGGCAGAAGATCTGGACCACGCTCGCGCACTACGCCGACTGGATCTTCTGCCTGGTGCGCACCGACAGCGGCACATCCAAGCGCCAGGAAGGCATTTCGTTCCTGCTGTTCGACATGAAGACGCCCGGCATCACGGTGCGCCCGCTCGTGCTGATGGACGGCGGCCACGAGGTGAACGAGGTGTTCTTCGACGACGTCAAGGTGCCGGTGGAGAACCTGGTGTTCGAGGAAGGCAAGGGCTGGACGGTGGCCAAGTACCTGCTCGGCCACGAGCGCATGAACACCGGGCGCATCGGCGCCTCCAAGCGCGAGCTCGCCAAGCTCAAGGAGTTCGCGGCGAAGCAGGTCGCCAACGGCCGGCCTTTGATCGACGACGTGCGCTTCCGCGACAAGCTGTCGCGCGTCGAGATCGAGCTCACCGCGCTCGAGATCACCAACCTCAGGTTCCTCGACCAGATGCGGCGCACCGGGCAGCCGCCGGGAGCGGACGTGTCGATGCTCAAGATCAAGGGCACCGAGATCCAGCAGGCGCTCTCGGAGCTGATGATGCAGGCGGTCGGACCCCTGGCGCAGCCGTTCAAGCCCGCGAACGGCGGCGACGGCTTCGATTTCTTCACCGCCGCGATCGCGCCGCGCTACTGCAACATGAGGAAGACCACGATCTACGCCGGCTCGAACGAGATTCAGCGCAACATCATCTCCAAGATGACCTTGGGCTTGTAGCCATGAATTTCGACTACAACGAAGAGCAGCAGCTGCTCGCCGATTCGATCCGGCGCTTCATCGCCAAGGACTACGATTTCGAGACGCGCAAGAAGATCGTCGCCTCGGCCGAGGGCGCGAGCGCGGACGTGTGGCGCACCTTCGCCGAGATGGGGCTGCTCGGCATTCCCTTCGCCTCCGCGCACGGCGGCTTCGGCGGCGGCGCGATCGACCTGATGAGCGTCATGGAGGCGATCGGCGAAGGCCTGGTGGTGGAGCCCTTCCTCTGCACCGTCGGCCTCGCGGGGCAGCTGGTGGCGCGCGGCGGCAGCGAGGCGCAGAGAAACGCGCTCCTGCCCGCGATCGTCGAGGGCAGGCTGAAGATGGCCTTCGCGCATACCGAGAACGGCGCGCGCTACGACCTGGCGCACGTCGCGGCGACGGCCAGGCCGGCGGGCAAGGTGTGGCTGCTCGACGGCGAGAAGCGCGTGGTGCTCGGCGCGCCGCTCGCCGACAAGCTGGTCGTGTCGGCGCGCACCTCGGGCAAGACCGCCGACGCGAAGGGCATCAGCCTGTTCCTGGTCGATCGCGCGGCGGCCGGGGTGAGCCTGAGGCCGTACGCCACGCTCGACGAGATGCGCGCCGCGGACGTCGTGCTGAAGGGCGTCGAGGTCGGCGCCGACGCGCTGCTCGGCAAGGAAGGCGAGGCCGGGCCGCTCATCGAGGAAGCGGTCGATTTCGCGACCGCGCTCATGTGCGCCGAGGCAGTGGGCGCGATGAAGCACGCGAACGACGCCACGCTCGAGTACCTGAAGACGCGCAAGCAGTTCGGCGTGCCGATCGGCACCTTCCAGGCGCTGCAGCACCGCATGGTCGACATGGTGATCGCCGCCGAGCAGGCGCGCTCGATGGCCTGCCTCGCCTGCGCCAAGGTGGACGGCGAGAAGGACGCGCGCGAGCGCGCGCGCCTGGTGTCGGCGGCCAAGGTGAAGATCGCGGATGCCTGCCGCCAAGTCAGCCAGGAGTCGATCCAGCTGCACGGCGGCATGGGCATGACCGAGGAGCTGAAGGTGAGCCACAGCTTCAGGCGGCTGACCATGATCGCGCAGCAGTTCGGCGACGCCGAGCATCACCTGGCGCGCTTCGCCGCGCTCGATCGGGGCTGAGCGATGCCGACCAACAAGGCCTGGACGCTCGCCAGCCGCCCGGCTGTGGGCGTCAGCGAGGACAACTTCAAGCTGGTCGAGCGGGAAGCGCCGCGGCCGAAGGACGGCGAGGTGCTGGTGAAGAACCTTTGGCTGTCGCTCGATCCCTACATGCGCGGGCGCATGAACGACGTCAAGTCCTACGTGCCGCCGGTCGGCATCGGCGAGGTGATGGTCGGGCAGACCGCGGGCGAGGTGCTGGAATCGAAGCACCCGAAATTCAAGCAGGGCGACAAGGTGCTCGCGGCCGGCTGGCAGCTCTACAGCTGCATGAAGGGCGAGGAGCTCGACAAGGTCGACGCCGGGCACGCGCCGCTGTCGTATTACCTCGGCGCGCTCGGCATGCCGGGCCTCACCGCCTACTTCGGGATGAAGGACATCGGCGCGCCCAAGGCCGGCGAGACGGTGGTCGTGTCGGCGGCCTCGGGCGCGGTGGGCAGCGTGGTCGGCCAGCTCGCGAAGATCGCCGGCTGCCGCGCGGTGGGCATCGCGGGCGGCAAGGCGAAATGCGACTACGTCGTGAGCGAGCTCGGGTTCGACGCCTGCGTCGACTACAAGGCGGGCAACCTGTACCGCGACCTGAAGGAGGCCTGTCCCAAGGGCGTCGACGTGTACTTCGACAACGTCGCCGGCGAAGTCCTCGAAACCATGCTGCGCATCATGAACCTGTTCTCGCGCATCGTCGTCTGCGGCCGCATCGCCGAGCACAACGAGCTCTTCTGCCACAAGAACCTCGGCTCGGTGCTGGTGAACCGCATCAAGATGCAAGGCATGATCGTGTTCGACTGGAAGAACCACTACCCCGAGGGGATCCGCGCGCTCGCCGGCCACATGGCCGAGGGCAGACTCAAGTGCCGGGAATCGGTCGCCGAGGGCATCGAGAACGCGCCCAAGGCGTTCATCGGCATGCTCAAGGGGCAGAACTTCGGCAAGCAGCTGGTGAAGCTCGCCTGACCGCGTGCCCAACCTCGAATACGTGGGTTTCTGGAGGCGGCTGCTCGCCGCGCTGATCGATTTTCTGATCCTGTTCGTGGTGAGCGCGCCGCTGCTGCTCGCGATCTACGGGCGCGGGTACTTCGCGCTCGTGCGGGAAGGCGAGGGCGCGGGCTTCCTGGACTTCGCCATCGAGTACGTGCTGCCGGCGATCGCGGTAGTCGCGTTCTGGCGCTTCTACGGCGCGACGCCGGGCAAGATGGCCGTCGGCGCGAAGATCGTCGACGCCAAGACGGGCGCGCGGCCATCGACCGCGCGGCTGGTGGTGCGCTATGTTGCGTACCTCGTATCGGCGCTGCCGCTGTTCCTGGGCTTCATCTGGATCGGCATCAGCCGCCGCAAGCAGGGATTCCACGACAAAATCGCAGGCACAACGGTGATCTACGACGATGATTGAGCTCTACACCTGGCCGACTCCGAACGGCCACAAAATCCACATCATGCTCGAGGAAACCGGGCTGCCTTACCGGGTGCACCCCGTCGATATCGGCGCGGGCGACCAGTTCAAGCCCGAGTTCCTCAAGATCTCGCCCAACAACAAGATGCCGGCGATGATCGACACCGACGGCCCCGGAGGCGCGCCGTTCGCGCTCGCCGAGTCGGGCGCGATGCTGTTCTACCTCGCGTCCAAGACCGGCAGGTTCCTGCCCGAGGACCTGCGCGAGCGCTGGCAGGTGATGCAGTGGGTGATGTTCCAGATGGGGCACATCGGCCCGATGCTCGGGCAGGCGCACCATTTCCTCGGCTACGCGCCGCAGAAGATCGAGTACGCCATGAACCGCTACAGGAACGAGGCGAACCGCCTCTACGGCGTGCTCGAGCGGCGGCTCGGCGAGTCGAAGTATGTCGCCTGCGGCGAGTACACCATCGCCGACATGGCGATCGTGCCGTGGCTGCGCTTTCCCGAGCGCCAGGGCGTCAACATCGACGAGTACCCGAACGTCAAGCGCTGGCGCGACGGCATCCTGGCGCGCCCGGCGGTGCAAAGGGCGCTGCAGGTGCTCGCCGACCGCCGCCGCACCGGCCCGCAAACGGCGCAGGAGCGCGAGATCCTGTTCGGCGCGAAGCAATATGCCAGGCGCTGAGTTGCACGGGAAGGTCGCCTGGATCACGGGCGGGGGCAGCGGCATCGGCCTCGCGGGCGCGAAGGAGCTGGCCAAGGCCGGCGCGCACGTGGTGATCTCCGGCCGCACCGCGCGCACCAACGAGAGCGGCCTGGCGGAGCTGAAGAAGCTGGGCAGCGCGGAAGCGAACCTGCTCGACGTCGGCGACCGCGCGGCGGTGGAGAAGACCGCCGCGGACATCGAGAAGCGCCACGGCCGCATCGACATCCTGGTGACGAGCGCGGGCACCAACATCGGCGGCGGCAAGAGAAACCTGAAGACCATGTCGCTCGAGGGCTGGGACGACGTGGTCAGGATCAACCTGAACGGGCTGTTCTACTGCTGCTACGCCGTGCTCCCCGGCATGCGCGCGAGGCAGGACGGCGTCATCATCAACATCTCCTCCTGGGCGGGGCGCTACGCGAGCGTGCTCACCGGGCCCGCCTACAACGCCACCAAGCGCGCCGTCATCGCGGTGAGCGAATCGATCAACATGGAGGAGTGTGCGAACGGCATCCGCGCCACGTCCATCCTGCCCGGCGAGGTGGCCACCCCGATCCTGGAGAAGCGCCCCGTGCCGCCCACCGCGCAGGAGCGCGCGCGCATGGCGCAGGCCGAGGACTTCGGAAGAGCGATCCTGTTCGTCGCCACGATGCCCGCGCGCACCTGCGTGAACGAGCTGGTGATGGCGCCGACCTGGAACCGGTTCTACCTCGGCGGCCTCGAAGCACCCAAGAAGACTTGATCTTCCTGCGCGTCGCCGCGCCGTTCATCGCCGGCTACTTCGTCTCGTACGTGTACCGCGCGGTGAACGCGGTGCTCGGGCCCGTGCTCGCCGCCGAGTTCGGCCTGTCGGCGGGCGGGTTGGGGCTGCTCACCAGCATGTACTTCTTCTCCTTCGCGCTGTTCCAGCTGCCGCTCGGGCTGCTGCTCGACCGCTTCGGGCCGCGGCGCGTCAACGCCACGCTGCTGCTCGTCGCCGCCGCGGGCGGCGCGTGGTTCGCGCACGCCGACTCGGCGATCGCGGCGATCGCGGCGCGCGCGCTGATCGGCATCGGCGTCTCGGGCTGCCTGATGTCCACGTTCCAGGCGTTCGTGCTGTGGTATCCGCCCGAGCGCCTGTCGACCATGAACGGAGTCGCGTTCTCGGCCGGCGCGCTCGGCGCGATGACGGTCACGGTGCCGCTCCAGCTCCTGCTGCAGCATTGGCAATGGCGCGAGGCGTTCATGCTGATCGTGTACGCGACGCTCGCGGTGAGCCTGCTGTTGTGGCTGTGGGTGCCGGAGCGCAGCGCGCGTCCGCGCGGCGAGACGCTCGCCGATGCGCTGCGCGGACTGCGCGCGCTCGTCGCCGATCCGGCATTCCGCCGCATCGCGCTCGCGCTCGGCGCGAGCCAGCTCGCGGCGGTGGCGTTGCAGACGCTGTGGGCCGCGACCTGGCTGCGCGACGTCGCCGGCTATACCCCGCCCGAGGTCGCGCGCGGGCTGCTCGCGATCAACCTCGCGATGATCGTCGGCTACATCGGCTTCGGCCGCGCGGCGGATGCCTGGACGCGCCGCGGCCGGAGCGCGCTGCCGCTGCTCGTCGGCGGCATCGCGATGGCTTCGTTGAGCCTCGGGCTGCTGACGCTCGGCGTGCGCTTCGCGAGCCTCGCCCTGTGGTGCGTGTTCGTGTGCGGCAGCACCGCCACGGTGCTCGGCTACTCGGTGCTGTCGCGGCGCTACCCGAAGGGCATGTCGGGCCGCACCAACACCATGCTCAACGTGTTCGCCTTCATCGGCATCTTCACCGGCCAATGGGGCGTCGGACTGATCCTCGACTTGTGGCCGCAGACGACCGCCGGCTACGCGCCGCAGGCCTACGCCTGGGCCTTCGGCGCGGTGTGGGCGATCCAGTTCGCCGGGCTCGCATGGCTGTGGAGCGGGCGCCGCTTGTTCGAGGCGCGCGCCTAGGGCTTGGGCGCGCGCTGGTCGCGCTTCCTGTCGTCGGTAACGACGAAGCCGATGGACCTGCGTTTGGGCGGCTCTGGCGGCGCCATGAGGCTGCGGATGGTGTTGACCAGACCGGCGATCGCCTGATCGTGCGAGGCGAGCTGCTTTTCATG
>Ga0153916_10000392_pt1 | contig 28950 bp, 18 predicted proteins | sample Opewatmetagenome_FD_109642 | JGI IMG/M metagenome (GOLD analysis project Ga0153916, IMG submission 109642) | Freshwater wetland microbial communities from Ohio, USA - Open water 3 Core 3 Depth 4 metaG | ecosystem: Environmental > Aquatic > Freshwater > Wetlands | place: USA: Ohio, Lake Erie...
GCACGGTGCTAGGCGGCACGTAGTTGTCCGTGGGGAGCGGCAGGCCCGAGGCGGCCAGCTTGGCATCGTAGAAATCGACGAAGATGTCCGTGCCCGTGGCCGAGTAGAAGTGCGGGGCCTCGAACCTGGCCGAAAGCCGCGAGCCCTCGAACTCGTTCCCCTCGGCCACCGCGTTCGGCCCGAGGAAGCCCATCTCGTCCACGTCCACGGTGAACACCAGCGTCTCGCCGGGGTCGAAGCCGGCCAGCGTGAAGACGAGGGTCTGCCCGCCGTCGGCCACCGAGAACTGCACCGAATCGATGCCGTCGCGGGCGACCACCGAGAGCGGGTCGGAGGCGTAGGCCCCCACCCCGCCCGGCGCCGTGTCGAACAGGCAGTCGCCGATGGTCAGCCCGTCCCCCAGCTTGTCGGTCTCGATCGTGAGCTGCGTCAGCCGGGTCCCCGGGGCGCCGCCTTGGAACGTGATCTCGAAGCGGTCGCCGCCGGACTGATCCTCCCCGGAAGCGTCCTCGAAATAGACGATGCCGCCCTGGATCGCCGGCGCGATCGACAGCAGTTGCCGGGCTTCCATCTGCTCGAAGCGGCAGAGCCGCGCGCCGCGGGGCGCCGCTTTCCCGGAGGGCAAGCGCGACCGCCCGCCGCGGAGGCGGCGGTGAAACTCACGCAGAATTCGGAAAAAGCCCACGAAGAACCTCCTTGTCGACTTCGCGGCATGGCGCTGGCAGAGTTACCGCCGCGAGGAAAGGATGGGTGCCCCTTGTACGTTCAGTTGCCACAGCCGCACCGTCGTGTCGAAGCTCCCGGACACCAGCGCGCCGGACGGGGAGTCCCAGGCCAGCGCGGTGACGGAGCCGGTGTGGCCGACCAGCCGGGCCGCCTCCTTGCGGTTGGCAATGTCCCAAAGGCGGATGACGTTGTCGCTTCCCCCCGCGGCCAACTGCCGCGGACCGCACCAGGCGAGGCTGAGGATCTTGCCGGGCCGGGGCGGCAGCGCGAGCACCTGCCGGCCCGTCGCCGCCTCCCAGAGGAACACGCTCCGCTCGTCCCCGGCCGAGGCCAGCAGGGCGCCGTCGGCGGAGTAGGCCAGGGCGTTGACCCGCAGGCGATGGCCGACCAGATCGTGCACGGCTTGGCCGGTCGAGGTGTCCCAGACGCGGATGCGTCCGCCGCGGCCGGCCGCGGCCAGGCGTTTTCCGTCGGGCGAGAAGGCCAGCGCGCGGATGTCGCCCCCCGGCGCGTCGAGGACCCGCAGGAGACTGCCGGTGGTCCCCTCGTAGATCCGCACCTTGGTCTCGAAACCGCCGGCCGCCAGCAGCTTGCCGTCCGGGCTGAAGCGGAGCGCGGCGATCGGTTCCGTCCAGTCGTCCAGCGTGCAATAGGGTTCGTCGGAGGTGATCTGCCAGAGGCAGATCCGGCGGTCGGCGCCGGCGGTGGCCAGGACCTGCCCCCCGGGGCTGAAGGCGAGCTGGCGGACCCAATCGCCGTGGGCCGCAAGCCGCCGCAGGAGCACGCCGCGGCGGGCATCCCAGAGCCGCACCAGGTGGTCGTCGCCGGCGGTGGCCAGCAGTTGGCCTTCGGGCCCCAGCGCGACGCCGGAAACCACCGGGACCTTCTCGTCGGGACTCCGCGCGACGAGGTCAATGACCTGGCTGGGCCCCAGTTCCACCACGGACTCCGCCCGCAAATCGACGGCAGCCCATGCAGCCAGCGCTACCCAGCAGCAAAAGACCCTGACGAAGGAGGAAGTGGCCATGCCGCCCCCCGATGAAAGGAATTCGCGAAGGACCCGCCGGGCGTTGCCCTACCGCCGCAGGAGGGTTTGTCGAGGCGCGCAATTCACGGCCGTCGGCTTCCGCCCGGCTGCGCACCTGGCTGTCGGCCGGAAGCGACCGGTCCGCAGATACCGCCTCCTGAGTCTTTCATCGGCCGAACGGGGCTGTGACCCAATCCGAAGTCTAGGGCTGGTAGAGATGAGGGAGACTTTAGCGGTCAGGCAAACAAGGTAAGCCGCCACTGGAAGGGCGAAGCTCCTGCTGAGCCACCCCTCTGCCAAGTTTGCGGCTCGGCAGGAGCCTCGCCCTCCCGATTCTCTTGGCCTCTGAATTCCCGAAGCCAGACACCCTCGTTCATCGTTCCCCAACGCAGTAGAGATACTTCTCGCCGCGGAGGTAGATCCGCTTGCCATCGAAGGCGGGGGCGGCGTTGGAGAGGATCTCCTGGGGCGGGATGGGCCAGTCCCGGGGGAGGATGGTTTCGATGCGGTTGACCGCGACCTCGTTGAACTGCCGGCCCGGCTCCAGCACCACGCAGGTCCCCTGATTGTCCAGGACGTAGATGTATTTCCCGCCCAAGGTCGCGCTGGCGGCTACCCCGATGGCGTTGTAATGGTGCAGCTCGTCGAAGCCGCAGTCCCGGCGGTAGAGCGGCTTGTCGGTCTTGAGGTCCAGCGCGTAGAACACGCCGTACTGGTCGATGCCGTAGCCGATCGCTTCGTGGATCAGGGGCGAGCCGGCGGTCCAGCGGTCGAGCCACTCCCCATTGGGCCGCCGGTGGTCGGCCCCGACGCCGACCACGCGGACCTTGGGTTTCCAGGCGTCCCCTTGGACTTCGGAAAAATCGGCCACGATCAGCTCGCCGATGCCGAGCCAGTGGAGGTACATCACGTCGCCGAGGATCACGGGCGGGCCCCAGCCGGTGTCGCCGCTGTGGATGTGGGGGTTGGCCCAGAGGAGCTTCCCGTCGGCGGCGCGGAAAACCTTGCCCTCCCGGGTCGAGACCACCTCCGTTCCGCGGATCCGCGCGGGGATGAGCGAGGCGATGCTGCGGACCCCGGGCTGGCTCCAGAGCGTCGCGCCCGTGGCGGCGTCCAGGGCGTGCAGGCCGTCGAAGAGCACCAGCAGCTTCCCGCCGACCAGCGCCGGCGAGCAGGAGTAGGCGATCTCGCGGCTTTCCAGGCGGCGGATCCAGCGGCGGTTGCCCTCCAGGTCGTAGCAGGCGACCACGCCGTGGCCGAAGAAGACGTAGACCCGGCGGCCGTCGCTGGCCGGCGTGGTCGAGAAGCCCACGATGCCGAAATGCGCGGCCAGGTGGCCGTCCCACTTCACCCGGTACTTGGCCGGGTCCGCGGCCAGCAGCAGCTCGGCCATCTTCCGACGGATCACCAGAGCTTGCTCGTAGTCGGTCGCGTGGGCGAGCTTCTCGGCCAAGGGCGCGATCTGCTGGCGGTAGACGGGATTGGCCGCCCGCTCCGCTTCGGCCAAGGCGTCGTAGTAGCCGTTCAGTCTCCGCCAGAGGATCTTTCCGCTGGCCTTGTCGAGGCAGAGCAGCTCATCCGGCTCGGCCACGGTGAAGACGCGGTCGCCCACCACGACCGGCACGGCGTTGGTCCGCTCGGGGAGTTCCGTGGCCCAGAGGATGTTGTTCTCTTCGTAGACCGGCTGGGCATCGACCAACCGCGGGGCGAACTTGAGCGAGCGCCAGCCCTCCTGGTTGGCGGTGGTGACTTTTACCAGGAGGCCGTTCCAGCCCTGCTTCAAGGGGACGTCGAATTTCGGCGAGCGGTCGAGGACCAGGTCTTTCTTCTGGCGGCTGATGCCGACGTAGCTGCCCAGGCCCATCTGCTGCTGCGGGTGGGCATAGACCGGCTGGCCGTTCACCCAGACGGCCAGCCCGTGGCCGTGATCCACGACCATCGTCACCTTGCCCGGCCGCTGGCAGTAAAGGTAACTGTGGGCATAGGCCACGCGGTTGGGCTCGAACCCGACCGTCTCGGCCAGGTCGATCCAGTCGAGCTCGGTTGTTCCCCAGCGATCGTAGTCGGGCTTCTTCACGAGCTGGAACCTCTTCCACGTCAGGGCTCCGACCTTGTCTCCCTCGGCCGGTTTCAGTTCCCGCTCGCCGGGGATCTGCTCCTTGGCAAAGTCCTTCACCGAGTCCGCCACGGGGAAGGGGCCGAGGACGAGCCAATCGCGGACCAGGCCGTCCCGGACCGGCTGGCCGCTCTGCGGGGCACTTTCGGCCGGTCTTGCCGCCTGGCAAGTCATTCCCGCGACGACCCCCTTGGCGATCCGCGCCCAGTGAAGCGGGGGATCGGCTTCCGGGAACAGGCCGGTCCAATTCCCCCGCCAGCCGTAGGTTTTGTCCGGGTCCGGCGTCTGGCCGGCGGAAAAGGGGGCCGCCAGGGCGAAAATCACGGTTGCGATGAAAAGCGGGCGGGCCGCGCTTGCGTCTCGGCTCATGGGTCACCTGGGGACGTTGTCTCTTTGTGCTCGCGCCCCAACATAGTCCCTTCGACACTCGGGGGCCACTGGGTGCTGGTCGGCCAGTGCCGCCGCGGAGCGGCTGAGCCGCAAGCGACAATCGGGGGTCTGTCGGGTCCTTACGGGCCGCGATAGTCGCGGGCCCGCAGCGCGTCGGCCACGAGGGTCCCCTTGGCGATCGGCTCGCGGGGCTCGACCTCGACGAGGACCAGGACCTCGGCGTTCTCGCCGTAGGGGCCCTCGGCGAGGATCTCCCCGCCCGGACCCACCGCCAGCGAGCAGCCGATCACTTTGCGCCCCTTCCACGGCCCGGCCGTCAGCCGGCCGACGTTGCTCACGCCGATCACCGTCAGGTCGTAGAGCCGGGCCAGCTCGCCGTAGGACCGCCGCCACAGGTCGCCGTAGGGCTCTCGGGTGTTGTCGTGGTCGGCCTCGACGGCCCAGGCCGAGGGGGAAAGCACCAGTTGCGCCCCCATCCGCGCCAGGACGTGCCCGATCGCCAGGGAATCGCTGAAGTTGTCGGCGCAGATGTCGATCCCCAGCGTGCCCAGCGGCGTTTCGGCCACGCCCAGGCGGTCGCCGACGGCGTACAGGTCGTGGGCCAGGTCGAGCTCGTTGATCTTGCGGTGCACCAGCCGGATCGCTCCCGAAGGATCGATCAGGACGGCGGCGTTGTACCGCTTGTCGCCGGCCCGCTCGACCAGTCCGGCCACGACGAACACGCCCGACTCCCGCGCCGCCTGGGCCAGCCGATCGGAGTGCGGCCCCGGGATCGGCTGGGCCAGCGACTGGGCACTCGGGTCGGTCCAGCCGAGGTCCAGGCACTCCGGCAGGACCACCAGCCGGCAGCCTTTCTGGCCGGCCTCGCGGATCCGACCCTCCGCCCGGCCCAAATTCGCCTCGGGCCGCCCCCCTTCGACCAGGATCTGCGCCATCCCCACCAGGAACTTCATTGCGGCGACTCCTTCCCATGGGCAGCAATCGTGCCCGGCTACTACGACCCGGGCTTGCCTGCCTCCTCGATGCGATAGAGGGCCGTTTTGGTCCGCAGATAGAGGGCTTTGCCGGATACCGCGGGCGAGGCCATGAAGCCGTCGTCGAGGCGGTTGACGGCGAGCGGTTTGTACTCGGGTGCGGCGTCGATGACGGTCACTTTGCCGCTCTCGTCGAAGAAGTAGATCCTCCCGGCGGCGTAGATCGGCGAGGCGGAGTAATTCCCCCCGAGCCGCGCCTTCCACAGCTCTTTGCCGGTCTTGGCCTCGACGCAGGCCGCCACCCCTTCGCTGTCGACCATGAACAGCCAATCGCCCACCAGGAGCATCGACGGCCGCCGGGCCACGGCCCGCCCGCATCGCCAGACGACGTGGCTCTCGGTCACCACGCCGCGGCCGTCGGGGCGGACGGCCCACACGCCCGCGATGTATCCGGTGGGCGAGAAGACCAGCCCGTGGCCCACGACCGGGCGGCTCGATCCCGAGTGGCTCCCCACGGCCTCCACGCGCCAAAGCTCCTTGCCCGTCTCCGGCTCGTAGCCGTACAAGGCCATCGACCCGAGGCTGACCAGGACGGGCTTGCCCTGAACGTCGGCGACCACGGGCGTGGAGAAGGCCTTGCGGAAATCCCCCTCCGTGCTCGGTTGGCCCGTGGCGGGGTCCAGGTCCCGGAAATCGACGCTGCGATCGGTCTTCCAGACCGTCTTTCCGCTGTGCTTGTCCAGGGCGACGACGTACTGGCGGTCGCTGCCGTCGAAGTGCAGGATCAGCAGGTTTTTGTAGAGGAAGGGGGAGGACCCGGCACCGCGGAAGTGATTGCAGATGAAATCCTTGCGCTCCCAGATCACGCTGCCGCTGCGGGCGTCGAGGCACGCATTGTACGGGGCGCCGAAGCTCACGTAGACCCGCCCCTCCTCGACGACCGGGGAGGGCGAGGCGTAGGAGTTGAAGGGGTGGCAATACTGCGGCGCCGGGACGTAGCGGAGCTGCTTCTGGAGAACGATCTTGCCGGAGCCCTTCTCCACGCAGAGGGCAAACAACTGGGTCCCGTCCTCGGGGGCGTTGGTGAGCCAGATGCGATCGCCCCAGATGACCGGCGAGGACCACGCCTTGCCGGGGATCGATGTCTTCCAGGCGACGTTTTCGCTCTCGCTCCATCGCAGGGGCAGGTCCGCGGCGTCGCTGAGCCCCTGGTCGGTCGGCCCGCGATAGCTCGGCCAATGCTCTCCGGCGCTTGCCGGGCCCGCGGCCACGAGGCTCAGCCAGCAAACCAGCGCAAGTCGACTCAAGCGCAACTTCGCTGCTGCGATTCTGCTGCGGATCAACGCGATTCTCCTGTAGGACGGCCTTTCCAGGCCGTCGTTCAGCGTGCCAAAGACGGCAGACGGCCTGGAAAGGCCGTCCTACGTCACGTTCTCTGCAACCATGACATTCATCGTGTCCTCGGGTGGAGGCCCGGTGCGGACAATCCCGTCCATTCTGGTCGGGTGGAGCGGATTCCGCAAGGGCGAGATCGGCGGGTTCCGCTTGCAGCGCCGCTCCCGCCCTGCTCCAATGTCGTTATCGGGATGATGGGAAATGCTCAATGGGGAGGGATGCGCCATGGAACACAACGATTTTCCTCGGGAAGCGATGCCGGTAGAAGAGAGCGGGCCTGCCCCGCGCGAGTCCGCCGCGGCGGGATCGAGCGAACTGGCTCGGCGCGAGTTTCTCGCGGCGTCGGCGGCTTTGGTGGGCGGGCTGGCGGGGGCCGCGGCCGCCGCACCGCCCCAGCCCAAAGGCCCCCTCCGCTTGCCCTCCGCGGCCACCAAGGAGAACGCCAAGAACCTCATCGTCGGCCCCCTGATCCCGGTGATCACCAACCTCAAGAAGGACTTGAGTCTCGACCTGGACGCAATCCGCCTCAACGTGAAGTATTCCGTGGAGCACGGGATCGTGACCGGCAAGGGGGTGTTGCTGGCGGTCGGAGCCGGGGGAGACTTCGACGTCCTCACCGTCGAGGAGCGGAAGGCGGTCGCCCGCGCCATCGTGGAAGCCGCCGACGGCCGGGTGCCCGTGATCGTCGGCGTCCAGGACACCAACCTGCAGGTCTCGATCGAGATGATCCGCTATGCGCAGTCGCTCGGCGCGTACGGGGTGCAGATGGGCGCTCCCTATTACCACGTTCCTTCGGACGAGGACTACCTCAAGCTCATCCGCAGCGTGCACGACGCCGCTCCCCGGATCGGCCTGATGATCTACAACACCTGGTGGCACGGCTACAACGTCCCGCTGGCGGTGATGGACCGGGTGGTCGAGCTGGAGCGGGTGGTGTCGATCAAGTGGTCGCACCCCGGCGGCCCCCTGGACTACGCCCAAGGCGTGAAGAAATACTGCCGCCGGCTGGCCGTGATCGACAACGCCCTGATGTGTGTCCTCACCCACCTCCTCGGCGGCCACGGCTTCATCACCCACTTCGCCACCGTGTGGCCGGAGCACGAGCTGAAGATCTGGGAGCTGTGCCGGTCGGGCCGCCACAAGGAAGCGATGGACGTGCACACCTCGGACAATTACCCCTGGGTGGCGTTCCGCGGGAAAATGGGCAGCCGCACCAGCGGCGAATCCCCGCCGGTCAAGGCGGCGCTGGAGTTGACCGGCCGGCCGGGCGGGCCGTCCCGCCCCCCGTCGCGCGAGCTGACCCGCGAGGAACGAGCCGAGCTGCGCGAGCTGCTGCGCGCCGTCGGCGTCCCCAACGTCTCGTGAGTTCGAGCCCACTGCGGGAAGACCTTCAGGGCACCGGCGCCGGGAGAGGCTGTTCCTCGTCCGGCTCAGCGGGAGGGTATTCCCAGGAGGCAACCACCTGGCGCGTCCTGGCAAAGTCGACCGGCCCGGCATCCAGGTCCGGCCATGCGGGGTGCCGGAACGTCACGTGGTGCGTCCATGCCGGGAGGTCTTCGACCGTGCAGGGCGTCTTGAGGGGCGTGCCGCCGGGGCCGGACAGGGCCCGCCCGTCCAGGAGGATCGTCGCGTCGAACGGGTAGGTGACGAAGTTCACGTGGACCCGGGGGGGAACCATCCACCAATACCCGATGGCGGCCGCGGCCGCGACGATCGCCATGCCTGCCAGGCCAACCACGGCCCGCCGGCGAAGGCGGAACACGGGCGAGCCCTCGCAAAGCTGCTTCTCCAGCGCGGCAAGCATCTCGCCGGCATCGCGGAATCGCTCGCCCGGGTCAGGTTGACAGGCATCCAGCGCGAGCCGCAGCAGGGCCGAGAGCGTGGGGTCGGCGGCAATCGCGTCGGCCCGCTGCCCCAGTTGGGGGAAACACTCGATGGGGAAGCCCGTGACCATCTCATAGATCACCAGGCCGGCGGCGTAGACGTCGGCCCGGGCGTCCATGCGGCCGTCGGGGGGCATGTACTTCTCGGTCCCCAGGCGGGAGACTTGCGGGCTGGCCTCGGTCAAGAGGCCGAAGTCGGCCAACCTGAGCGTACCGTCGACGAACAGGCAGTTCGCCGGCTTGACGTCGCGATGGACCATGCCGGCCTCGTGCAGCGACGCGAGTCCCGAGAGGAGTTGGCGGGCACAGACCAGGCATCTCCCGGCCGCGACCGGTCCGCCGGCAACCCGGTGCTGGAGCGTGGCCGGCTGGTAGCCCGGCGTTTGGCCGCCCTCACGACCCCCGGCGTCGTCGGCCAGGTCCATCACGTAGAACAGGTGATCGGGCGTTTGGCCGACGTGGTGGATGCCCAGCAGGTTGGGGTGTTGGCGGCGGAGGTTCAGCTCGAGGCGGGTGATGGAGACGATTTCGCGTCCGGCGGGGTCGGCGGTGCCGGTGCGGAACCTGGGGATCACTTTGACGGCCCGCAACTGGCCCGTGGCCCGGTTCCTCGCCAGCCACACGCGGCCGAACCCGCCGCGACCGATCTCGCGCACCAGCTCGAAGTCCGGGATGTCGGGCGCGGCGTTCGCACTGGGCGGCAGGGCGTCGGCAGGGGTGTGGTCCATCGGCTTCCGATTCCTAGTGCGGTCGCATCGTCCGGTCGATCCGCCCGGTCAGGGACCGCTGGATCGAAACCTCGGGAAGCGAGGCGAGCGCCAGCCGGACCTGCTGGCAGAGCCGGCCGTCATTGGCGTAGTCGCCCGCCAGCTCCCTCAGCCGCGCCAACAGCTTGCGGCGGGCCTTGTAGACGAGGTTGCGCGTCATGCCGGCGATCCGGGCGGCCTCCGCCGGGGGCCGCTCCTGGAGCACGGTCAGCTCGAAGGCCACGAAGTCCCGCGGATTGGATTCGCGTCGGACGACGTCCACCAGCGCCGTCAACAGGGCGTGCTCGAAGGCGGTTTCCCACGCGGCGTCGGGCCGGGGCTCGTCGCTTTCCGCCTCGATCGCCGGGACGGACCAGTCGCCGCCGCGGGCCCGAACCCGCTCCGACCGGCAGCGGCGACGCCCCGCCACGCAGCGGAACGTGACGCAGTGGAGCCAGTCGCGAAAACGGCCGCGGGCGGGATCGTAGCGAAACGCGTCGCGCCGCTCGAAGACCACCAGCATCACCTCCTGGACGATCTCCTCGGCCGTGTGCTCCGAGCAGCCGCGCCGGCGCGCGTACCCGTAAACGACCGGCCAGTATCGCTGGAAGAAGTCGCCCCAGACAACCGGGTCCGAGGCGTCGCGCAGTCGCTCCAGCAGTGTAGGGCACGTCCGACTGGACATGAAACCGAATCCTCGCTCAGTCCATTTTACTCGAAAGGCGGGATTCCGCAAGAAAACTCGGCCAATCCGCGGGAGGCGGCGCATATTGTCTGATGGCGGGTGGGGCGCGACAGCGTATGCCCCCCCACGCACGGTCGAGAAACCGGCTGCTCGCGCCCACCCTGCTGTTGATGCCGGTCGTGAAGGCGTGCTACCTTGGATCGAGGTAGCCGGGTGCTCATCCTACGTTTGCGGAGGCTATGACCATGCGAAGTATCAGGCACATGGCCGTCGCGGCGCTGGCCGCGCTGGCGGCCCTGACGGTTCTGCCCGCGGTTTCTCCCTGGCCGGAGGCAGCCGAGCTGCCGAGCGTGGAGAAGCGGGAAAAGCCCGGCACGCTCCTGTTCGTGCGGACGACGCCGAGCGGGGCGGAAATCCGGCTCGACGGCAAGACGCTCGGCAAGTCCGACGCGATTTTCCCGGTCGAGCCCGGCACCTACAAGATCGTCGTCGACCTGGAGGGCCACCAGCCGCACGAGCAACAGATCACCGTGCGCGACGGCAGGATCACGCGGATCGAGCTGACGCTGCGGAGGCAGCCGGGAGCCGCCGCCCCCGGAGCTGCCGCGGCGCCCCAGATTGTTGCCACCACGCCAGCGACCGGCGCCACCGACGTCGACCCGGCCACGTCCGAGATCACCGTCACCTTCGATCGCGACATGGGCCGGGGCTTCTCCTGGACCGGCGGCGGTCCGGACTATCCCCCTGTACCCGCGGGCAAGAAGCCATTCTGGCGCGATCGGCGGACCTGCGTCCTGCCGGTGAAGCTCGAGCGGGGCCGCTACTACCGCGTCGGCATCAACTCCACGAGCTACCGCAACTTCCGGAGTGCCGACGGCGCGCCCGTGGCGCCATCCGAGATCTGTTTCACCACGCGGGGCGCGACCGAGGAGGTGAAGAACCGGCTGCGCAAACCCGAGATCGTCTCCATGACGCCGCCCAACGGAGCGAAGGACGTGGACCCGGGCCTTCGCGAGATCCGCGTCACGTTCAACGTCTCCATGGGAGGAGGTTTCTCCTGGACGGGCGGCGGGCCCGAGTTCCCCAAGACCCCCCAGGGCAAGGGCCCCTCGTGGAGCAAGGACCGCAAGACCTGCGTGCTCCCGGTGGAGCTGAAGCCCGGGTCGAACTATCGCCTCGGCCTCAATAGTGCCTCGCATAAGAACTTCCGGAGCGAGGCCGGCATTCCCTTGGAGCCCGTGGTCTATACCTTCCGGACCCGCGACCGCTAGCCCGCGCGGCAAGGACCTACGACGAGGGTTTCTTCGCCGGGAGCTTCTGGATCGCCCAGAGGTATTGCTGCGAGGCGACGTAGACCACGCCGTGGGCGACGATCGGGGTGCTGTAGACCGGCGAGCCGAGCCGGACGCGGCAGAGGACCTTGGGCTCCCGGCCGGCGGTCATGATGAAGAATTCCTTCTGGTTGCCGAAGTAGAGCTTGCCGTCGGCCACCAGCGGTCCGCCCCAGCTCTCGGCCTTGGTCTCGTAGACCCACTGGAGCTTGCCCGTCTCGGCGTCCAGGCAGTGGAGCCGGCCGGCGACGTCGGTCACGTACAGCAGCCCGTCGGCGATCGCCACCGTCGAGATCGTGCGGTCCAGCCCGTCGTAGCTCCAGAGGCAGCCGCTTTGGGTGACGTCGCCGGTCTTGGTGGCGTCGATCGAGTGGAGCATTCCCTTGCCGCGGCCGTGGGCGGGGTCCTGGCCCAGCGCGACGTAGACCCGGTCACGGTAGAACACCGGCGTGGCGATGAGCTGGCTGGGGCCGACGTAGCGGCCGTCGTTCTTGTTGGGGCTGTCCTTTCTGCGCTTGTCGCCGTCGTAATAAGGGATCGGCTTGCCGTCGCGGTACTTGTAGTACGGCGGGATGCAGTCGTAGGACCAGGCCTTGGTGAGGGAGACCGGCTTCTCCGCGGCCTTGGAAAGGGCCTCGAAGGCGTAGCACACGCCGTCGCCGCCGCCGAGGAAAACCAGCGTTCTGCCCGCCACCCTGCCCAAGGAAGGCGAGGACCACTCGGCATGATACAGCCGCGAGCTGAGTCTCTCGTTCTCCCTGGCCACGAGCCGGCCGGTCCGCTTGTCCAGGGCGATGAAGGCGGGGGCCTCGGGAGCGACGACCTTGGCGTGCGGTCCGTCGACGCCGTTCGAGGTGCCCAGGTAGAGCAGGTCTCCATGGATCAGGACCGAGTTGCTGGCGGCGTCGTGGGGGCGGACCCCGAGCTCGTCGACCAAGTCCAGCTTCCAGATGATGTCGGCGTCCTGGGGAGCCAGCGGGACGGGCGGCTTGCCCGGAGCGGCCATGTACTGCCCCTCGTCCTTAAACGGCCCGTCATTGCCGTTCGCCTGGCCGTGGACGTCGAGGCAGACCACGGCCCCGTCGCAGGTGACCACGTACGCGCGATCGTTTTCCACGGTAGGCGAAGAGCAGATGCCCAGGTGCTGCTGGGAGAAGTGGATTCCCTTGGGCAAGTCGGTCCGCACGGGGACCACCAGTTGCCAGAGGAGTCTGCCGGAGGCCTCGTCGAAGCACTTGACCAGCCCGCCCCTGGTCCGCTTGAAGCGGGGATCCTCGCTCACGGTCAGGTCGTCGGTGCCGACGTAGACGCGGCCGGCGGCGACGGTCGGGTTGCCGTAGGCGGCGGAGCCGAGCCGGGCGACCCACTTGACGTTCTGGGTGGTGGCCAGGTCGACCCCGCCGGTGGGTTTCTTTTCGCCGGGCGCAAAGGAGTCGGGGAGCCCTTTCTCGTCGGAGACGAGGTTGCGGCAATCGGTGCCGCCCCACTGCGGCCAATCGCCGCCCGGGGCAATGCCCGTCCACGAGATCGCCACCGCTACCCCAAGCCACGCCACCCACGCACGACCCGTTGCCATCGTTTCCTCCTTCGCCGCGTCAATCGGCCGTCAACACCGAACTGCTAGTATAATCCACGCCTCCCGGGCAGGGCAACTCAGAATCAACTTGCAGGACGCGTCGGGCGTTGCGACAATAGGGATACGCCAATCCGGCAACGCGTGCTTCCGTGCAGCCGATCACGAGGCCGACCAGAGGAATACCACGCGATGACTACCTCCCTGTCCCGACGGCAAATGATGACATCAAGCGGGATCGGTTTGGGTGCGGCGATGCTGGGGCCCACCGCTGGGGCCAGTCTCCTCGCCGCGGCGGAGCCGTCTCAGCCGCCGAGCCGGGAGCCTTTTCGGTATTGCTTCAACACGGCGACGATCATGGGCCAGAAACTGCCGCTGGAGAAGGAAGTCGAGATCGCCGCGAAGGCGGGCTACTCGGCCATCGAGCCCTGGGTCCGCAAGATCGAGGAATACGCCAAGGGGGGCGGGTCCCTGCCCGACATGAAAAAACGGATCGCCGACGCCGGGCTTTCCGTCGAGGGAGCGATCGGCTTTGCCGACTGGATCAACGACGACGCGCCGAAGCGGGCCGCCGGCTTGGAGCAGATGAAACGCGACATGGAGCTGGTCGCGCAGATCGGCGGCAAGCGGATCGCCGCCCCGCCCGTCGGGGCTTCCGGGGCCAGCATGGACCTGGCCAGGGTCGCCGAGCGCTACCGGACGCTCTTGGAGCTGGGCCGACAGACGGGCGTGGTCCCCCAACTCGAGCTCTGGGGCGGCTCGAAGACCCTGCATCGGCTCGGCGAGGTGGCCTACGTCCTGGTCGAAGCCGCCCACCCGGACGCCTGCGCGGTCCTCGACGTGTTTCACATCTACCGCGGCGGCTCCGATTTCGCCGGCCTGAGGATGTTCAACGCCGCCGCGCTCCACGTGTTCCACATGAACGACTACCCCGCCGATCCACCGCGGGCGAAGATCAACGACTCCCAGCGGGTCATGCCCGGCGACGGCGTGGCACCGACGGGGCAGATCCTGCGGACCTTGCACGAGATCGGCTTCCGCGGGATGCTCTCGCTGGAGCTGTTCAACCGCACCTACTTCCAGCAGGACCCGCTGGCCGTGGCCAGGACCGGGCTGGAGAAGATGAAAGCCGCGGTCCGCAAGGCACTGGGGTGAGCATCACCAGAAACCCGACGGCCGCTTGCGGCGCGAGCGACAGCCGCTTGCGGCCCGGCGACAGCCGCTTGCGGCTTAGCCCGATCGGAGTCGCAATCGTCCGAGCGACGGGAAAGACCCAAATCACCCAGCTTTTCGGAGGGACTATTCATGTGTGAGCACTGCACGCGTCGGCAATTCCTCGGAGCCGCCAGTGCGATCAGCGGCATGGCGCTGGCGACGGCCCCGTTGGGTGCCGGGGAGGAAGCGTCCGATGCCCCCCCTGCAACGCCGTCGAAGATCCGCATCTCGGCGATCGTTGCCGGCACTCCGGGAAGCCAAAGTTGGGGCGTTCCCGAAGCAAAGATCGAAGCCATGAAGAAGCGTTTGGCCGAGGCCGAAAAGAACCTCGGCAACGTGGAGTTTGTCGTGGGCCAAGCGACTAGCGCCGAGGAAACCGCGCGGCTCCTGGAGAAAGCCGGTCCGGACGCGCCCGTGCTGGCCATCAGCGCAAGCATCTTCGGCCTCAGCAGCGGCGTCATGCCCGTGGTCTTCAAACAGGGCCGGCCGGCGGCCGTCTTTCATTTGCCCGTGATCGGCGGGCACGACTGGTGCCTTGTGCCCCGGTGGCTGGAAGAGGGCCAGCGGGTGACGCTCTTCAACAGCAGCGACTACGGAGAGCTGGAGCGGGCGGCGGCATTGTTGCGGGTGATCCCGCTGCTGCGGCGAAGCCGCGTCCTCGCCTCGCCGCCCTTCAAGGGGACGCCCGCGTCCTTTGCACCCGACCAACTGAAGAAGCGGCTGGGGGTCGAACTCGTCCCCATCGCCGACGGACGCTACGACGAGGTCCTCGCCCAGGTCGACGCCAAGGCCGCGGAGGCCGAGGCGAAGCGGTGGATCGACCAGGCCGAGCGGATCGTCGAGCCGACCCGCGAGGACGTCGTGAAGGCCGCGCGGGCCAGCCTGGCGCTCGATCGTCTGGTGGCCGAGTACCGGGTTCAGGGGCTCTGCGTGGGGACGTGCATGCGCTGGCTGCCGCGGGGTTTCCCCTGCCTGGGTTTCTCGCGGCTCAACAGCCGGGGCATCCCGGCCGCGTGCGACGGAGACATGGACTGCCTGTTGACCATGCTGATCTTTCAGTACGCCTTCAACCGGCCCGGCTTCTTGGGCAATGCCGCCGGCCTCGACACGGCCAGGAACGCCTTTCATCTGGCCCACTGTTCCGCCCCGCTGAAGATGGAAGGTCCCGACGGCCCGGCGGCGCCGTACCTGCTGCGCCGGCACGCCGAGGTCCGCGGCGGGGCGGTCCCCGAGGTCCATTATCGCATCGGCCAGAAGGTCACCTTCACCAAACTGATCCACCTCGACACCCTGCTGGTGTTCACCGGAAAAATCATCGAGGTTCCCGAGGTCCCCAAGGGAACCGAGCGGGGCTGCCGGACGGAACTGGTGGCTGAAGTGCCCGACGCGGCGAAGCTGCTCTTCGGCTGGGGCGGCGGAGCGCTGGGCAAGAGTGCCAAAGACTACTACGCCTCCCTGCACCGAGTGGCCTACTACGGCGACCACCGCCAGAGCATCCGCCACTTGGCGAACCTGATGGGGCTGCGGGTCGTGGAGGAAGGTTAGTCTGCCTCCAATCCGTCAGGACAGGTTGGAGGGACGCCGGAAGTGGTCGGGCACTGTCCCCCTCGGACGAGCACGTAGTTGGGGCCGTCCCGGAATTGGAGAATCCAGCCCCGGCAGGGGCGCAAGTCAGTAGCCCAGGGCGCGAGCCCTGGGTGCTGGGAAGCTAATCTGCACGGAAAGCCCCGCAAGGGGCGACAGAAGCGCCGCAAGCGATTTCTTTCGCCCCTGCCGGGGCTTACGGAACGTCAGCGACCCCGTCCCCAGGGCTCACGCCCTGGGCTATTGTCTATCGCCGCTACGCGGCTGACGAGCAGAGGCTGGCGCGTCGCTGGGAAGAGCGATCTCGATCGAGGGACTGACCGGCTCGGCCTCGGTGACGATCTCGTAGGTGCCGGGCCCCTGGAGCGTCACGCTTCGGCTTTTCTCCGTCCCTTGTTCGCTCCACACGTGGGTGATCGTCACCGGCCGGGAAGACGGCCGGCCGTCGTCGACGCAGTGGGCAAAGACGTGGAAGTTGTTCACTGCCGGGTCGCCCACGTAGCGGACGAAGACCCGCCGGGCCGGAGAATCGAGCTTCACCTCGCGGTGGGCGTTGTAGTGCCAGTGCTCCGTGTCGGTGGGGACCTCCGCACGGTAGATCTCCTCGAAGTTCTCCGCCCGCTCCACCGCGTAGGCGATCGTGTTGCGGGTATTGCGGGCGGCCTGGTGCAGGTGGGTGCGGAAGCTCCCTTCGGCCGAGAGCCAGGCGATCTTCGTGCCCGGCGGGGCCGCGACGCTCACGACCACCGGACCGCGGATCCGCTCGGTCTTCCGCGCCGGATCGTAGTCCGCCGGCGGAGAGGCGAGATACTTCAGCAACTCCTGGGGATTGCTCGCGTCGGAGCGGATCTCCACGACCCGGGTCTTCAGCCCGTAGTGGTCGCCGGTGCGATACTCCATGCGGTTCTTCCCTTGGTGCAGCGCGGGGAGCGCCGCGGGAGCGACTTGGACCCACGTGGTGATCGCAAGCGAGCGAACCATGGCCTCGCCTGGCTGCCCGCGGAGCGTGATCCTGAGCAGGTAGCCGTAGGTGCCGCTCACCTGCGGCGTGAGGTCGAGCCGAGCCGGCCACCGGTCGACGGCCAGCTCCTTCCAGGTCAGCCCGCCGTCGAGCGACAGCGCCAGCGAGGCTCCCACCGCGTCAATCTCGACCACGGAGGCTTCCCGGTCGTCTGCGGTCGTGTCGAGATTGCCGACGACCGGGACGATGACGTACGGGGAGCGGACCTCGAACACGGCGCAGCCTTCGCCGGGCCGCTCCAGCGAGAGGCCGCCGGCCGCGGGGCGGACGTTGCGGGCGTCGCAGGCCCCGTCGCGAAAATCGCTCGATCGCTCGGTCAGGTTGGGCCGGTACACCAGCCGGCCGTTGCCGTAGTTGTGCACGGTGAAGTGGCGGTGGTTGGGCTTCGGCCCGCGGGGCTCCTCCTCGATGAGCTTGCGGAGCCAGTTCTCCCGGTTGTACTCCGGCGAGTGATGCCAGCGGCCGCCCTGGGGCGTCCACCACCGGGTGAAGGTCTCGCCCTGGCGGAGGACGTAGTCCATGGTGTGGCCGCCCTGGTTGAAGCCGTGGTAGTGATCCACCCGGGTCCGCTGGTAGACGCGGCGGGTCGAGTCCAGCGGATCGTTGGGGAAAAAGAGCGGCCCGCGGCCGGTCCACAGCGAGGCGTCCTGCTTGGCCTCGGCCATCGAGGCGAGCGTGCCGTCGGGGCGGCGGAAAACCGCCCGGACGTCCAGGTCCAGGTAGTGCCACTTGCCGTCGTAGAACGCCTCGGAGGCGACGTGGCTCCAATCGGGCAAGGTCAGGGTGCGGGCCTGGCCCAGCCCCATGTCCTCGCAAATCCCCGCCATCACCGGCCCGAAGATCGCGCAGTACCCGTAGCCGTAGACGTTGACGATCTTCACCGGGTCGCGGACGGTGCGGTATTCGCCGAGCGCGTCGCGGCCCTCGAGCACCTCGTTCATGTGAAACACCCCGCTGCGGACGTCCACCAGGTAGCGGTAGACCTCCCAGGCCAGCGCGTCGCCGCGCAAGTTCCGCCAGCGGGGAAACTCGGCGAAGGTCTTCATGCTGTACGCGTCGGCGCGGTCCTCCGACACGACGCGGGGAGAGTACTCGCGGGCAGACGCGCCGCCGGCAAGGAGGAAACCGAGCACACAGGTCGTGAGAACGTGCCGTCTCATTGCGATTCTCCTATTCCGCTCCCGCCATCAGTTTCTTGATCGGCCTGGCGAGCAGGAGCATGACCGCGCCGCCGGCACTGGCGGCCAGGACGATCTGGAGGTAGCGGGCGGGCATCTGGTCGGGCCCGCCGGCGCTTAGCAGGCCCGCGATCCGGCCGGCGATCAGGTTGCCCAGCGACGTGGCCAGGAACCACAGGCCCATCATCTGGCCGACGAGGCGCTGGGGGGCGAGCTTGGTGACCGAGCTCAGGCCCACGGGGCTGAGACACAGCTCGCCGGTCGAGTGCAGAAGATAGGTAAGGACCAGCCAGGTGGGGAGGACTTTCTGGCCGCCGGCGACCACCGCGGCCGCGGCGGCCATGACGAGGAACCCGGCCCCCAGCAGCAAGAGCCCGAGGCCGAACTTGACCGCGACCGGGGGATCGAGCCGGCGGCGAGCCAGGGCCAGCCACAGGCCCGCGATCGGCGGGGCCAGCACGATCACGAAGATCGCCCCCAGCGATTGGAGCCAGCCGGCCGGCACCTCGAAGCCGAGGCCGGGCACGGTCCGCCGCGTGTACTGCTTGGCGAAGAGGTTGAGCGACGAGCCGGCCTGCTCCAAGCCCACCCAGAAGACCATCGAGGAGAGGAAGAGGATCGCCACGACGGCCAGCCGCATCCTGCCGGCGGCGTCCAGGCCGCCCCACAGGAAAAGGTAGAGGAAATACAGGATGGCCGCGGCCGCGATGACGAAGATCGCACCGTCGGCCAGGAAGACCGGGTCGAAGGGAAGGACGCCGGTCAGCCCCAATGCGGTGACCAGGACAACCAGGGCCAGTCCAAGCCCGAGGAGGCTCCAGTCGTTCCGGCTCCTGTTGGCGGTGCGATCGGGCGGCTTGCCGGCGTCGCCCAGGTGTCTTGCGGAAAGCCGGAATTGGACCAGACCCAGGACCATGCCCACCCCGGCCGCGGCGAAGCCGTAGTGCCAGTTGACCTTCTCGCCCAGGGCGCTACAGACCAGCGGCCCGATAAACGCCCCGAGGTTGATGCCCATGTAGAAGATGGTGAAGCCGGCGTCGCGGCGGGCACCGCCCTCCGGATAAAGCTGCCCGACGATCGCACTGACGTTCGGTTTCAGCAGGCCGGTGCCCAGCGCCAGGACAATCAGGCCGGGGTAGAAGGTTTCCGTGAGGGGCAGTGCCAGGGCGAACTGCCCGGCGGCGATCAGCAATCCTCCGTACCAGATCGCCCGCCGGGCCCCGAGCAACCGGTCGGCGATCCAGCCGCCGGGCATGGCCGCCAGATAGACGCCCGCGGTGTAGAGGCCATAGACGGCGGTGGCCGCCTCTTCGGTCAGGCCCATTCCCCCGCCCTGGATCTGGGCGACCAGGAACAGGACCAGTAGGGCCCGCATCCCGTAGTAGCTGAACCGCTCCCACATCTCGGTGAAGAAGAGGACGTACAGCCCGCGGGGATGCGTGTCGGACATCGGACTTGCAGGGTGGGACGAAGTCCCATCAAGTGTGCGTCGGTGTTCCAATCCATGGTGGGACTTCGTCCCACCGTACACTAGGGTCACCGCCTCGGTTCGACGCCGAGCAGATGGCGAACAAAGAAATCCTGGCGTCGCCGGCTGCCGTAGGGGCTTTCGGCGGAGCCGTGGCCGCGGCCGGCCATCACCACCAGGTCAAAATCCTTGTCGGCCCGGATCAAAGCGCTTACGACCTGCATGGTCGAGGCCGGGTCGACGTTTTGGTCCATCTCGCCGACCACGAGCAAGAGCTTGCCTTGGAGCTTGTGGGCCTGGGTGACGTTGGACTGCTCGGCATAGTGGGGGCCGATGGGCCAGCCCATCCACAGCTCGTTCCACCAGATTTTGTCCATGCGGTTGTCGTGGCAGCCGCAGTCGGAGACGGCCACCTTGTAGAAGTCGCCGCAGGCCAGGAGTGCCCGGGTCGAGCTCTGCCCGCCCGCCGAGCCGCCGTAGATTCCCACGCGCGAGAGGTCCATGTACGGGTACTTCGCCGCCGCGGCCTTGATCCACAAGATGCGATCCGGGAAGCCCGAGTCGCCGAGGTTCTTCCAGCAGACGTCGTGGAACTTCTTCGAGCGGTGCGAGGTGCCCATGCCGTCGATCTTCACGAGGATGAAGCCCAGCTCGGCCATGGCCTGGCACGAGTGGAGCGGCCGGAAGGGCTTGGGGACGAACGAGCCCTGCGGCCCGGCGTAGATCTCCTCGATCACGGGGTACTTTCTCTTGGGGTCGAAATTGGTGGGCCGGAAGACGACGCCGTAGATGTCGGTCTGGCCGTCGCGCCCCTTGGCCACCAGCCGCTCCGGCACCTGCCACCCGGTCTTGAGCAATTCCGTCCAGTCGGCCTTTTCAAGCTCGCAGACGAGCTTGCCGTCTTCGGTGCGGCGGAGCTCGGTGACGGGCGGCAGGTCGACCCGCGACCAGGTGTCCAAGAAGAACCGCCGGTCGGGGGAGTACTCGATCGCGTGCGTGCCGTCCCCTTCGGTAAGGATCACCAGGCCCGAGCCGTCGAAGTTCACCCGGCAGTAATGGAGGTAATACGGGTCCTGGCCGGGCCGAATGCCGCCGGCGCGGAACCAGACCTGGCGCTTGGACTGGTCGACCAGGTCCACGCCGCGGACGACCCAGGGGCCCTTGGTGACCTGGCTCTTTACCTGGCCGGTCCGGGCGTCGACCAGATAGAGGTGGTTCCAGCCGTCGCGCTCGCTCATCCAGATGATCTCGTGGCTGTTGTCCAACTGGCGGAGGAGCTGCTTGCCGGCGTAGTCGATGAAGGTCGGGCTCCGCTCGTCGATGATTGCCCGGACCTGGCCCGCGGCCGCGTCAACCGCCACCAGCCGCAGCACCTGGTGGCCCCGCTGGTTGTAGAGGAAGGTGAACCGCTTCGAGTCGGGCTCCCAGCGCAGCTCGGTGATGCTCCAGGGATTGGGGAACAGCTCGTCGCTTACCGGAACGTGCCGGCGGGGCTGGACCTCGAACAATTGCGGCTTGGCCAGCGGAATCTTGTCCCCCGGCTTGAGATAGCTGTACGAGTGGAGCTTGGGCTGGAGCTGGTCCTTGGGCGACGATTCGACGTAGTAGACCTTGCGGTCGTCGCCCTTCTTGGTCCGCAGCGCCACCAGCCGCTTGGAATCGGGCGACCACCAGATGCGGCCCGAATACTCGTCGTCGGCGTTGCCGTCGGTGCTCAGGGAGAACTCCTCGCCCGACTGGAGGTCGCGGGCGTGGAGGTTGTTGTCCTTGAAGAAGGCGGCCCACTTGCCGTCGGGGGATTGGTCGCCGCGGGAGCGGCCGGGCCCTCGGAGATCCGGCCTCTGGGCATCCGATTTCCGGCCCATCCGCCTTCGGCCGTCCTCCTTGCGACCCTCCTCCTTGCGACCATCCGCCTTTCGCTCCGTCTCCTTTCGGCCGCCGGGCTTCTGGCCGGGCCGGGCCTCGTCGATCACTGCGGTGCCGACAGCCTCGGTGGCCTCGAACACCGCCAGCGTCTTCCCCTCCGCGTCGGTCACCAGCCAGACGTGCCCGGCGAAGGTGTGCTGCTGGTGCTGCTCTCCCGGGCGGACCGTGCCGTAGGGCTGGCGCTGGCCTTCGGAATCGAGCCAGAAGACCCGCACCTCGGCCTTCGTCCGGTTGACCAGCGTGATCGAGGTCTCTTTGCCGGTCCTCCGGCTGGGTCTCGGGCCGTCGAGCAGCGGCAGGGAAGGCGGGGGCTTCTCGTCGCTTTTCTCCGGCGCCAGGGCGTAGCTCCGCAAGTCGCACTTCCACGCCTTGCCTTCGCCGCGGAGCACCACCACCGGCTCGCGCTGGCTGAACTCGAGGCGCTCGACGGGCAGCCGGTCGGCCTCGATCTTCTTGCCGGCGGCCTCGCTCAAGGCCGCGGCGAGCCGCGCGTGATCGAACGCCGGCTGGCGGGTCCCCTGGACCGCGTCGACCAGCACGAACTGGCGCGTCCCCCCGGCCAGGTCGTTCCGGTACCAGAACCGCGTGGCGCCCGCGAACCAGTGGGGCTGGACCCGGGTCTTGAAGACCTTGTTCTCGGTGAGCCGGCGGAGCCCCGCCGCCCGCTCGTAGTCGGACTTGGTGCCCTGCGCCCAGAGCGGGGCACACGCAGCCAGCAGGAGAACCATCGCCATCGAACCCCGATGGCGGAGGCACAGTCTCATCGTCATGGTCGTCGTCTCAAGAGAAGGACGTCGTGACTGCACGGGAAGGAATCCGTCGGCCGGGCAGGCAGGTGGGCGCCCCGCGCCGTTAACGCGTTGCGGGCGGGGTCGCGCTCTGGGCAGCCTCCACCATCAGGATGGCGTCTTCCCAACCATCGGGCGTTGAGAAGGACTGCTCGCCGGTATTCCGGTAGGAGCCAATCGGCACCGAGTCGCCGGTTTTCGGGTCGACCCAGAACGCAGTGACTCTTGCCGCGCTCAGCTTGCTCATGTCGACGGAGAAAAAGGCCTTGTCGGCCAGGTAGACCATCGCCCACTTGCCGTCTTGATGGCGCCCGGCCAGGTGGAGCACGTCCCCCTGGGTACGCCCGCCCGATGCAAGGATGGATTGGTCGGGAACGAGGAGCCACCACTCCTTTCGGGCCAGGAATACCTTCTTGAGGACGCTCATTTGCTGGGCGCCGGGGGCATCCAGGGCCTTCTTCCAGGTCGGCAGCACGCGCCAACTGTCGTTATGCCCATAGGTATGGTGACCGCCGGCGAGATAGGAATAGTAGGCCTGCCTGCGAATCCACAGGGGAGTGACGGCAAATCCATATTCCGTGCCCGCTTCATAGGCGCCTTCTGCCATGAGCACGGGCTTGACCGGCGTGAGGTGGTAGTCCTTGGTCACCATGGGATAGATCAGCTTCACGCCGTTCCACGTCTGCATCGAGTCGAAATCCAGCCAGCTCTCCGCGTGAATGAAGCTCGAGGAGTACGGCGCCGGATCCGGTTTGAAAGTCACGAGGTGGCGGCCTCCGTCTCCTGCGTGCAGCCCCGCGGCCAGCTCCCGAAGAATCGGGACAAACTCCTGCTTGGCCTCGGGCGTCATGGACCAGACAATGTTCGGCGCGTCCTTGTAGCGCTTGGCCAGCCACGTTGCCCACGGCCGCGCATTCCGCAGCGTGATCGACTTGCGATACCGCTGATGATAGAGGGTCAGCGAAATGATCAGGTTGTTGTCGCGGGCGATCCGGATGACGGAATCGGCGTTCTTGAAGTACGCCTCGTTCGGAGTGCGAGGATCGTCGTTGATCCACGGCTTCTCTCCATAGACGTTCGGCTGAGTGCCGTCGCCAACACCCATCAGCATCGCCTGCACAAAGGCAAACCCCTTGTTGCCGGCGTTCTCGAGAATCGTCCTGGCTTCCTCCCGCGTATACCCCCGAAAGATCTGCCATTGAGTGATCCCCAACCAGAACACGGGCTTGCCGTTCTGGTCGACAAGATACCTGCCGTTCTCACTGGCTTTGACGGGGAGAACCGCCTGCTCGGCCAACGCGCTGGACTGAATGACAAAGAGCGACGCCAGCAACAGGACGGCTCTTGTGGCGGTTGTCTTCATCCTCTCACGGCCCCTTTCCGCAGAGCGTAGCCGTTCAAGGTCCGGCTCACGCCGGACAACCGGCCTGAACGGCGCACGGTTGAGTCTATCCGGCGTTGCGCCGAAGTCAAGCTAGTCTTGGAGGAAGCTAGCGAGGTTTGCGGAGCCTCTCGCGGACCAGCTCGGGGAGGAACTTGACCGGCACCGAGCCCTGCTCGAGCACGGCTTCGTGATAGCGGCCCAGCTCGAACCGCTCGCCCAGCTCGCGCTGGACCTGCTGGCGGAGCCGGTACATCGCCATCCGTCCGACGAAGTACGTCGAGAGCTGGCACGACGTCTGCTTGGAGCGGATGATCTTCAGCCGCGCCTCGCCTTCCGACTGGAACGACCGCCGCATGAGCAGGTCCAGGGCCTCGTCGTCGGTCATCCCCGTGCAGTGCATCTTGTGGTCGAGGATCGCGTTGGCCACGGCGCGGAGGTAGAACTTGAGCTGGGTGAGGCGCAGGGCGAGGTCGCCCCGGCCGTAGCCCTGGTCGAGCATCGTCTGCTCGGTGTAGACCGCCCAGCCCTCGACGTACACGCCCGACCCCAGCACCTTCCGGATCAGCGACGGGTTGCGGTTGGCGTACTCCAACTGCACGTAATGGCCGGGATAGGCCTCGTGGATCGTGAGGATCTGGAGCATGTGGCGGTTGTATTCCTCCAGGAGGCTCTTGACCCGCCCGGCGTCCCAGTCCTTGGGCGGCGGGCTGACGGCGTAGAAGCCGGCCGCCTTGGGGTCCAGCGGCGGCGCCGAGTTCATGTAGGCCGTGGAGTTCCCCCGCTGGAACTCGGGCATCTCGATCACCTGGCAGCGATCGGGGTCGGGCAGCCGCAGGATGTCCCGCTCGCGGATGAACTTCTTGATCGCCGCGACGGTCGCGCGGGCGTCGCGGGTGAGGTCCTCGGGCTTGCCGTGCTCCTGGGCCACCTGGCGGAGCACCTCCTCGATCGCAACGCGGCGGCCTTCGACGTCATCCGGCGGCAACGCCCGCTTGGGAAAGTAGCGGCTCCAGAGCTGCCGGGCAATGACGTACATCTCCCCCTCCACCCGGACGAACTCCGACTCCGCCTCGGCCAGCACTTGCTCGGCGCTCAGCCCGGCGTCGAGCACCAGCTCCAGCTTCCGGGCGAATCTCTGCCTGCCGATCCGCCACTCGCCCTTGGCCCGCGGCAGCAGATCCTGCTGGAGGAATTCCTGGTAGTCCTTCAAGCAGGCGACCACGCCTTGGGCCGCCTCCTTGAGTTTGGGCAACTGCGGCGTCTGGCCGACCATCTCGAAGATCTCTCGCTCGTAGAACCCGATCGCGCCGCGGTTCTGGCGGATCGCCGTCTCCGTGGCCACCTGGGGCGGGTTGCGCAGGCTCCGCTTCGCTGCGGCGATCACCTTGGAAATCTGCCCCATGCGGGCAATGCTGTTGGAGACGTTCTTTTCCCCGGGCAGCGTCGACTGGGCCAGCAGCAGGTAGACGCTGTCGTTGATGTACCCGTTGTAGACCCGCGGGTCCTCCTCGAAGGGATGAGTGTTCTCCGCCAGCCAGAGGGACGTGCGGAGCTCGTGATCGAGGATTTGACAGTCGAGCTTGCCGGCGGGGGAGAGGTTGTCGAGAGGGACCTGCTTGGGCAGCTCTTCGAGGGTCTTGCGGGTGCGCTCGACCCAGCCCGCCCGGGCCCCCGCCGAGAGGTCGTCCAGCAGGTGGTCGAAGCGGTGGTCCCCCAACTGCGTGGCCTCCATCGGCCGCTGCCGGAAGGTTTCTTCCAGGTACTGCCTGAAGAACGTCTCAAGCTTCGCGTCGGCTTCCTGGCCGAAGCTCAGGGCGACGCTCGCCGACACCAGCCACGCCGCCAATACTCTGCCTCCCATCGCTGCACGCTTCATGGACAGGGACTCCTTGGACTGATCGGACAAACCCGTAGTCTAGTCTGGCCGCGGGGGCCCGCCCGCAAGGAGCTTGGGCACCGCGAACGTGAAGGTCGTTCCCTCGGCATCGCGGCTGGTGAAGGCGATCTTGCCGCCGAGGTAGCGCTCGCCGAAGAGCCTTGCCGAGTGCGTGCCGACGCCGCGGCCGGGCTCCCTTTTCGTGCTGAAGGAGCGCTTGAAGACCTGGAGCTGGACGTCGCGCGGCATGACGGCGGGATTGTGCACGCTGAACAGGACCTCCGTCCCGCGATCGACGCACTGGAGGGTCACGGTTTCCCCGGGCTGACTGGCCTCCAGGGCGTTCTTGATCAGGTTGCCCAAGACCCGCCCCAGCAGCCGCCGGTCGGTCACGATCTCGCCGTCCCAGACCTGCCCGAGCACAAGGTCCCGCCCGGCGCCGACGTTGTGCGCGGCATACAGATCGCGCAGCTCCTCGACGAGACTGCGGGTCCGCACCGGCTCGGCTCGGACCGCCAGATCGCCCTGCTCGGCGTACCACAGGTCCCGCTGGGCCTCGATTTCTTCGGTGAGTCGCCCGGCCAGCTCGGCCAGCCGCAGCAGTTCCTGCCGGGCACCTTGACCCGTGGAGAGTTCTTCCGTGAGGACTTGAGCATAACCCCGGATGCCCCCCGCGGTGTTGAGCACGTCGTGGAAAAACGCCCGCTGGAGCACGTGCAGGCGTTTCTCGCTGCTGACGTCTTCGATGGAGCAGATCGTGAAGCGCTCGCCATCGACTTCCACCAGCGTGGCCGTGACCCGCAGGTCCATGGCCGCGAGCCCCTCCCGGGCCTTCACCGTCATGCGGCACTCCCGGGTGATTTGGCCTCGTACCTTGCCGCTTTCCAGGATCGCCTCGGCGGCGCCGCAGGTGGCGCAGTGCCAGTCGGTGCCGCAGCCGTCGGGGCCGTCCTCGGCGTGGATGCAGTCCAATAGCTCGCCGGGCCGCTTGCCGATCGCCTGGAGTTTCTGGCTTTCCAGCAGGCATGCCAGGCAGCGGTTGACGGCAACCACCTGCCGCCGCTCGTTCAAGATCAGCACGATCTGGGCCATCGCGTCGATCGCCGCCCGCAGCAGCGGCGCATTCTCCACGATGCCCTGGCGGCGGCGAAGCTCCGCCTCCGTGTCGCGTCCCGCCGGCGCAAAATGCGTCGCAGCGTCCTTCTCCGTCTTCTTCTCCTTCGGCAACTTCTCGGGCCCCATGGCAGAAGCTCCTCCTAAACGTGGTTTCCGGCGGGCCATGCCGGCTCGCTATTCCGCCTTGGCCGCACGTCCTCCCAGGACCCCGTCCACGACCGGATAGGCCACCGGGCCGTGCCACTCGTGGCCGGCGGGCCACACGTCCTGCACCACCGCCCCTTCCGCCCCGAAAACCTTGTACCCGGCCTTGACCCGCGCACACCCTTCCCGCGTGTAGCGGATCGGAAAACAGCCGTCCTCGGCCGCACTCTCGAACACTACCGGCCGCGGCGCGATCAGAAGGTGCACCTCGCAAATATCCATCAGCTCGACCAGCCCCGGCAGCTCCCAGCACTCGCAGTTGGGCACCGAGAAAACCCCCTCCGTCGTGCACATCCATCCGCTGACCACGGCCACCTTGAGCCGCGGGTCGCAGGCCGCGATCCACATCGTCCATTCCCCGCCCATCGACAGCCCCCCAACCCCGATCCGCTCGGCGTCCACCTCCGGCCGCGACGCCAAGATGTCCACCGCGCGGAACAGGTCCCAGAGCATCATCGCCGCATAGGGCTGGTGAGGAAACGAGGGCGCCAGGACCACGTAGCCGCCTCGGGCAAACCGGTCGGCCATCCCCTTGTAGAGCCCCTTGGGGTCGAAGACCGCCTCCGCCGTGCCGCCGTGCCCGTGGATCGCCAGCATCGCCGGAAACGGACCGTTCCCCTTGGGGATCGCCAGCAGGGCGGGGTAGCGCGTCCCCGTCTTGCTGTTCCCCCGGAACGACACGCGGTGAAGCGTGTACGGGCCCTTGTCCTGGGCCTCGCCGAGCTTCAGGTCGATCGGCACCTCCCGCGTCGTGTACCGCGGCCGCTGCTTCTGGACCAGCTCCATCAGCCTCGCCCGGGCGGCCTCCTGCCAAACGACCGCCTCCTCGCGGGACTTCGCGGTAAAGGGCATGAGGAACTTCTCGGGCACCGGCGAGCGCGTCACCTCGGGCATCGGCTCCTTCGTCCTAAGGAACTCGGACGGCGAAAGGGCCTTGGGCGTGATCCGCACCTCGTCCAGCCAGCCGCCGAGCGGCCGCGGGCCTTCGGTGGCGTAGAGGTCGGCGCTGCCGATCCTCAGATTGCCGGTTCCCTTGGCGAAGATACCGGGGCGGGCCCGCACCCGGCTGGCCAGCTCGCGGCCGTTGACGTAGATCCGGCTCCTATCCCCCTGGCTCACGGCGGCCACGTGGTACCACCGGCCCGGCTCGATCCGCCGCCGCGCGGTCACCAGCACGTTGTCGCCGTAGAACTGGCCGTCGGGCGAGACGTCCAGCCGCAGCGCCCCGCCGGGCAGGACCACCAGCGCCCAGGCCCGCTGGTTCCCCGTTTCGTTCCAGTCCGAGGCGATCACCTCGTAGGTCGGCCGCCCGGCGAGCTTCACAAAAGCCTCGACGGTGAAATCAGTCGAGCCGATCTTCTTCGCCGTGCCGTAGTTGACCGAGGTCCCGGGCCGCCCGTCCAGCGCGGCGCTGAGCTTGTTGGCCACCGTCAGCCCGCCGTAGCCGACCACGTCTTCCACCAACCGCACCCCCCCTTCGATCCTCCCGATCGCGGCATTCTCGTACCGTTCGTACAGGAGCGGCTCCGCAGCCCCGGCCCCGGTGCCGCCCAGCAGGAACAGTCCGATCAGTGCCAGACCCACGTCACGCCGCCACATCAGGATTCTCCTTGGAAGAATCAAACTCGGCAGCCCCGAGGGATAAACCCCTCATTGCCACACAGAAGGCCTTACTCGCCGATCGTCCCGTAGGGACGTTCGACAATTGCCCAGCAGTTCACTGCTGGGTGGACGGGCGGTCCAGTTCAGCCGTCCGTCCCGTAGGGACGGCTGAATGCGTCGCCATTCGGCCGTCCCTACGGGACTTGTTGGCCGATCTATTGCGATCCATCCCCCCAGCAGTGAACTGCTGGGCTAATCTCAAATGCCCCTACGGGGCAGGAACGCGCCGGCTCGTTCCCCCCGCTTCTCGCGCCGGCTCGGGTCGCCTGTCTTGCTTCCGGCGTTGGCGTCTTACTTTGCGTCTTTGCGCCTTTGCGTGAAATCTTCTCCGTGAAACCTTCCCCAGTCACTTCGGCTCGATGCGGAGCCGCTGGTTGCTTCCCGCGGCCGCGAAAGCCTTGGCGAGCCAAGCCACGTCGCCGGCTTCCGGCGGGACGTTCCGCAGGGCGAGCTGCCGCGGGGCGACCAGGGCCGCCCACTGGAGCACGTCCCCGTGCTGGAGCACGCGCGACACCAGCGACAGCTTGCGGTTCTCGAAGCAGCAGCCGGCCAGGTCGGCGTCGACGCTGGCGATCCGCGGATCGAGCGCGGCGGCGAAGATGGCGACGATCGCGGCGTCGCCGGACTTCAGGGCAATCACCTCGACGCGGCCCACGTCGGCGTCGGGCCGGACCGCCAGCCC
>Ga0153916_10000393_pt1 | contig 28949 bp, 44 predicted proteins | sample Opewatmetagenome_FD_109642 | JGI IMG/M metagenome (GOLD analysis project Ga0153916, IMG submission 109642) | Freshwater wetland microbial communities from Ohio, USA - Open water 3 Core 3 Depth 4 metaG | ecosystem: Environmental > Aquatic > Freshwater > Wetlands | place: USA: Ohio, Lake Erie...
CATCGGTGCTGGCAGCGCGGAAATAGCGCTTCATCGCCTCCAGCGTGGTATAGCCGTGGGGGATGGTCATCGCTTATGGCCACGCCGCTTGGGAAGGGTCTCGGTTTCTGAGGCCTCCACCTGCGGACCGAGGTACGCATCCTCCGGCACGATCGGCTCCGGTGGCGGACCCGACGTTTCCGTGGAAACGGCCTCGGCTATAGCCACCAGCTCGGCCTCCGGCACGACCGGCTCTGCCTGCCGATGCCCCACCAGCCGCCGGGCCACCTCGTCCGGCAGTTCGACCACCGAGCCCGCCTCGTAGAAATGCTCGCCGGTTTCCCGCCCGCGAAAGCCGACCAGTAAACGGATCTTCATCGATCACCTCCACGCTGCAGCGTCGAGGGCCGCCCACCCGAAAGCGGGCGGCCTCTCCCTCAGTCGACCAGGTACTCGATCTCGACATAGGCCAGACCGGCCTGCGTCGCCGCCACGCCGGTGTGGCGCACGATCACCGGCGTGTTGGCCGGCACCGCCACCGCGACGAGCGTCATAGCCGTCACCGTGCCGACGGCTTTGGTGTTCTCGTAAGCCGTGGCCGCCACGATCTCGGCGCCGCCCACTGTCGTGCCGATCTTGGCGTTGCCGGCGGCGACCGTGCCGGTCGTGGCATCGCTGTAGACGATGCGCGCCGATCGCAGCGTCACCGGCTTGGTGTGGCGCAAGATCACGTCGTCGATCGTGGCCGCCGCGCCGTTGTCCAGATTGAAGGCCTGCGAGCGGGCGATCAATGTGGCATGGTCGAGGCCCATCGATCCATAGGTTCGCTTGCCCATTGTTCACCTCGTGGGCAGGAGGGGAAGGGCGTTCCCCTCCCGCAAGAAGGCATTCCGGTAGGCTCCCATCCGCCAGCGCCTAGACGCCGACGTTGTAGGAGATGGCCGCGGCCTCGGTGTCGCGGTAGCTCAGCCCCACGCGCATCAGGGCCACGATCTCGGTGGCGTCGGCCCGCGGGATGCGGGTTGTCTCGATCGTCATCCGGCGCTGGTAGCCCAGGCGCCATTGATCCCAGCGGACAGCCAAGATGGCGCCGGTGGTGTTGTTGGCGGGCGTGGTCTGGTCGACCTTGCCGGCGGTGTTCGCCTTGCGGGCCGCGCTCTTGTAGTGCATGAAGGCGGAGACGTTGACCTTGTAGCCGAAGATCGCCGTGAGCAGGCCGTTCTCGATCGTCGGCTGGGTGAAGACATCCTTGGTCTTCACCTCGATCAGGTCCAGCGCCTTCCAGTGGACGTTGGCATCGATCAAGAAGTCGACCTTCATCCGATCCAGGGCATTGATTCCCGCCGTGCCCATCAGCTTCACCGTCTCGATGAAGTCGCTGGCCACCAGCGAGCCGCCGGCCGAGCGGCTGTTGGCGGGGTTGGTCACCAGCGCCACCTTGCGGAAGCCGTCATAGAGCAGGTAAAGATCCGTGGCTGCCGGCGTGCCCCCAATGTGGTTGATATTGGCCGTGGCGCCGGGCGCTGTGTCGCCGTCGATGATGGTGTGCTCGAACTGCTCGGCGCCGGCCCGCTCCAGCTGCTGGCGCAGCTGGCGGATGAAGGGCAGCACCGAGCCCTCCTCCATCTCGCCGGTCCAGACGACCCGCGCTCCCATCTTGGCCAGGTTCATCACTTTCTGGGCGGTCCCCAGCTTGCTCGAGGTGACGGTCGCCACCGGCCAGCCCGAGGCGCCCAGATCGGTCGTCTCGGCGACCTTGTAGAAGGTCGGGTCGGCGCTCTCCAATGGATCGATGATGCTCTCCGCGCCGCGCGGCACCTCGATCGACGAGATCTTGGCCGCCACCACCGTTCCGACGCGGATCGCCTCCCAGATGGCCTGGGAGTAGGCGATGCCGATCCACTCGTCGCCGTAGTTCGTCTGGGTCGAGTAGTTGAGCTCGTTGGCCTTGACCCCGGCCATCTTCATGGCCTTCTGACCCACAAGCCCGACTGGCCCCTTGTCTTCCTCCAGCTTGATCGCCAGGGCTTTCAAGGCTGGCTCGGAAATGCCGTGCTTGGAGATGCCCCTCCTCTGGGCCTCCATCAATACCCCGGCCAGGACCGCCTGATCCGCCGCGTCGAGGTTGTCGTAAGGGCTGAGCTCGCCGAACTTGGCGGCGTAAGGCACGCCGAATCCGGAGAGCCGATTGCTCTCGGCGAACTTCTTCTCCAGCTTCTCCCTCTCGGCCTTCACGGCCAAGTCGATGCGATCCTGCACCGCCTTTTCCTCCGCAGCCTTGGCGGCCGCGGCCTCATCTCGTTTCTTGAACTCATCGGCGATGAGCTCAGCAACGGTCTTTTCGGTCATGTCACCCTCCGTAGATGGAATGGATTTCGACGTCGATCCCGCCGGAGCTCCGGGCGCTCGCTCTTCGCCTCTGGCCTTCGACCCCGTGGAATCATCGTCGGGAAACGTCAGTCCGGCCGCTGCGTACATGGCCTTCATCACGGGAAGCGCGACGGCATAGGCATTCGCCGGCTGTCGGTCGCCTTCCACGTCGAACAAGCTGATCTCCGCCACCGGCCAGTAATCGATGTGGCCGTCCTTACCGATGCGCCGCAGGTGCGCCACCGTGCCGCTCGAGGCCCGAGCCGCCTGGTTCTTGGCCGCCTGCCACACGCGCTTGGCGAAGTCACTCGCCTTGTCGAGCAGGACGCGATACCAGATGCCGTCCTTCTCGCGGTGGATCGACTTCACCTCGCCGATCAGCTCCGGAATGCCCTGGGGCTTGCCGTCCGGATCGAAGCCGTGGTAGTAGTGGACCGGCGGGCTGGGATAGTGCTCGAGGTCGAGCTCGGATTTCTCGTCGAAGAACTCGCCGTGGGTATCTTTGCCCTTCCGCGGTCCGCCGTAAGGCACCGCCAGAACGTCGAGCTCCCAGTCCTTGAGCGCCTTGACGGCGTGCTTGCCGAGCAGCGTCACGATGGAGATATCGGCGGCGGTGAGATAAGGCGCCTGGGCCTTGGCGACCCAGTCGCCGCGCACGACCTCCTCCCACTCGGAGGGGAGAGTTGCCTGAACGGATCCATCCTCGGCATAGGTGTAGGCCGCCCGGAAATACTTCTCACCGACGCGCAGGATGACGAAGCCGTCGTAGACCTGCTCCACCCAGGCGTTTGCTGCTGATACCGGAGTTCCAATCAGTTGAGGCTCAAAGGCCATGCGAATCTTGGACAGTTTCTCCTCGAGGTTGAGATCCTGCGCCTTCCTCCGTTTCTCTCCTGGCCAGATTCCAAGGCACTCATGGTGCAGCCAAGCGCAGAAGGCGTCTTTGTCGTCGATTGGGATGTCCTTGTCGGTGCAGCGGCCGTGGAAACCCGGATCATCGCCGATCGAGTTGCACAGTCCGGCCAGCAGCGGCTCGGGCATCTGCTTGGCCGCCAGCAGCTCGAGGCGATCCAGACCCTTGCTCGCCATCTTCTGGGCGCAATCGGGGCAGAAGACGGCGATCTGCTCGCGGGTCAGCCACAGCCCGCCGGCGGCTTTCTGCTCATTCGCCCAGATGGCGGCGATCTGCGCCTCGGCCTCCTCCGGCGTCTTATGGCAGCCCAATGAATCGCCTTCCGGCTCGCCGTCAGGCCCCTTCTTGAAGACGCAGTGCTCGTTGTTCCGCTTCCGCACGATGTACGGCATGGATCACCTCACTGCAGCCCCAGATCGCGAATGAGTTTGTCGATCCAGGCTTGAAAGATCGCGACCAGCTTCGGTCGCTTTTCCTCGGCGACGTCGATCAGCCTGCGCCAGCCGATGCGGCCCATGTGCTTGGCCTGCTCTTCACCGGCGAGATGCTTGCCATAGGAGGCCCGGTTGCCGATCTTCGTCACGTAGCTGGATATGGTCGCGTAAAACTGGCTCCCGTACCGCTCGGAGCGGCGGTCGTTGTAGGCCGGCTTGCGCTTGCCGGCGCGCTCCATGCCGAGCCCGCGGATCCAGTACGGCGTCGGCGGCTGGTTGGCTTCCGTCTCGGAGGGATAGAGCTTCAAGCCACGCGTGATGATCACCTCCGAGCCGGCTTCCTTCCCGGCGGCTGCCAGGTAACGCGCCAGCTCTTTCCCCAGCCGCCCAATGTTCCGCATCAAGATATCAAGCCACTTTACCTGCAAAGAGATCATGATGCCTCGACTCGGGTGCGCGTCTCGTTCCAGCACCGGCAGCGAACATGCGCCGGCGGATTCTCGTAATACTCGCCGTCGCCGCCCTTGAATGCTTCATCGATCTCCACCTCGACGCCGTCCAACGGGCCGCAGATGTCGCACACGCGGTCATCGTTGTTGGTGAACCAGGTCTTGACCACGAGCACGCCCGGGAACTCGCGCGCCAGCTGCTCGCCGGCGGCCTGGTTGCCGAGGGCGTAGACCCGCGTGATCTCGGTGACGGCCACGCGCTCGGCGCGGCTGTCATCAAATGGGAGCAGATCCATCACGTCGCCCACGGTGAATCCCGGTGTCTCGACGAATGACACCAAAGCTTCTCGGAGCGCCTGCCGGCTCGTTTTGTTCAGGCCCCGCAGCCAGGCGGTGTTGTATTTGCTCGCCCGGGCGGAGGCCTCGCGATTGCTGGCGGCGTAGTCGATGCCGATCGGCACTTGCTCGCCGAAGAGCGCCACGCCGTCCCGCGCGCCGGCCGACAGAATCCGTGCCAGCTCGGCTTCGGCCGTCTCCAGGCCCTCCTGCCAGAACTCATCGTCGAAATCGGCCAGCCAGCTGTTCATCACATCCTCGGTCGCTTTCCGCCCCGAGAGCCCGGCGCGCCATTCGAGGCGCTCCCGGATCCGCTGCGCCTGCTTTCGCCACAATCGGCGCAGCGCCACGAAGAGCTTGTGTTCCATCTGCTCCTTGCGCCGGCGCCCGGGTTCGCGTGGATCCCGCCGTTTGAGCGCCGAGGGCAGGGAAACCTCCAGCGCCTCGAGCCAGTCGGCGACGTCGAGGATGCAGGCATGCAATTGCTCGGTCCGCAGATCAAGGCTCATGTCGTTTCCCTCACCGCCTTGATCGCGTCTGCCAGGGTCGCCGTCAGGCGGGCCATTTCCTCGGAGCGGGGCTCGAGGGCCCGACCCCCCAGGGCCGCCATCGGCGTCAGTTCGGCGTCGAACACCCGGCGCACATCGTCGATCGTCTTCGCCTTGCGCAGGCCGGCGGCGATGCGGGCATACTGGTAGGCGTCGATCTCGTCGCTGACGAAGCGCACCGAGGACGGCGCCTTGTCGTTCTCGATGGCGTTCACACACTTGCGCTGCCAGCGGATCAGGTCCCCCATCGCCTTGCCGGGAGAAGTTGGTGCCGGATTGCCCTCTGTCGCACCATCGGATGTCTGGCCCCCCAGGGCCGCTGGGGCCGAAGCGCGGGCAAGCTCGGCCGGAAGGAGCTGGCCGCGCTCGTCGCCCAAAGGTTTGTCGCCGTAATACCTCTGGCGCACCTCATCGATCGTGTGCGAGCGCTCGTAGGCCGCGTGCTCCTGCAGGTCTAGCACGCGGTTGCCCACGCGGGGATCATCGAACGCGCCAACCAGGTTTTCCCCGTACAGCGGCAGGAGATCATTGGTGATCTTCTCGCCGACGCTTACCAGGAGCGGCCAGACGGCGTACTCCATCAAGGTCGCTTTGCCGCTCAGCGCGTTGGCCTCGGTGGCATTGACATCCAGTACCGACGCCAGGCCGGGAGCAAACAGTCCGAACATCTCCTCCTTTGTCGACCGCCGGCTCTCGAGGAACTCCATCTCCTTCTGGCTGAGCGCCATCTGGAGCCATTCCACGCCGCCTTTGCCGACGTTCCGCATCATCAGAGGACCCGATCGATGCGTGCCGCCCCATTGCTCCTTCAGGTCGGCCTTCATCAGCTTCCACTCAGGATCCGGGATCGGGTCGGCGTAGGCCAGCGCGCCGGGGACCTTGGCATTCTCGCGGCCGAAGTAGTTGGTGTTCCAGCGCTGCATGGCCAGATCACCTACCGCCACCGTATTGACTGCCTCGATCGCGGAGAGTCCGATGAATGGATTCATGGGATGGAAGCCCTTGAAATGGCAGATCGCCCAGGGAGGGATCTCGATCTTCGGCCCGATCTTCGAGTCGTACGCGTAGCCCTTGATGAACATCTTGTCGTCGGGCAGAGGCGTGATCATGTGGGTCGGGATGACCCAGATCTCGATGGGTGGCTCGTGCTCGTCCGGAGTATTCAGCCACCAATAGGCATTGGCAGTCAGCCGCAGATAGGAGAACGTCGCCAGCAGGAACTCGAAGCGGGATTGCAGGGGATTGGGGCGCTGCAGCTTCAGTTCGAAGGGATGGTTGGGAACGTCCTCCGACTCCTCGCCCTGCAGCTCCCTCACGCTAAACTTCACCCCGGCCGCCGATTCGGCCACGTGGCTGATGCCAATCTGGATCCAGGTGAGCTTCTTGTAGAGATCACTCTGTTGCTCGACCGACCAGCCTTCGGGGATGGTGAAGCGCTCCCCGCCGGCCATTGCCGATAGGAGCTCGGGCAGCGGCCGCTGAGGCTGCACAGCCTTGCGAGGGATATAGCCGAGCGTCTGTGCGAGGCGATCGAGCCAGCTCATCGAGTCACTTGTAGAAGACATTCACGACTACGTCGTTCGCCGTCGGGGCTCCGGTGTCCGCATCCGCAATGCCCGTGGTGGCGCCGATGCCGATGCCCAGAAGGAACTCGACTCCGTCATCGTCGATCGGAAAATCCCGCTGGCTCGTCGCCGCTAGGGCGACCGTCATCTTGGGCGTGTCGGTGCCGACCGTCGGCGCCGTGGCCTTGTCGTATAGCTTCACGTAGCGAGCGGCCGCGGCCTGGTTGACGAAGTGCCAGCCCGTCAGGCGGCCGTAGCCGCCCTTGATCAGCTGGCCCGTCGCCAGCAGGTTGATGTTGCGATACACCTTGTGACCCGCCATGCCTGCCTCCCTCGTCTATTCGTCGATGAAGTCCACCAGCTTGCTGGGGGTGAGCCGACCCTTGGCCGCCCACACCGCCAATGCCAGCGCCCAGAACTTGTCTCCGTGATGCCGCTCGCTCGCCTCCACATCGAAGACGGCGTGCTTGGTCTTCGACAGTCGCTTGCGCAGGCTGTGGATCTGATAGCTCAGATCTCGATCCAGCGGCAGCGGCACCTCGCCCCGCTGCATCCGGACCTTGAGCTCGACCGCCCACAGCTCCTTGGTCGCGTTGGTAAAGTCCACCCCTTCCGCCCGCACGCCGAAGCGCTTGTGCAGCTCCTCCGCCAGCTGCATGCCGAGGCCGTTGCGGTCGATCAACAGGCGGGTGACCGGCAACACCTCGAGCGCCTTGGCCGCCACCGCCTTCTGATCCTCGAACTCGGTGTTCACCAGGCTGATCCCGAGGCGGTACGGGGTCTGCGCCGTCGTCGTCTTGCCGGCGAAGACGAGCTCAGTCAGGTCCTTCTTGCGGCCGATATCCATGCCGCCGGCCAGGACGTCCTCGATGCGATGCTCCTGGATCAGGCCGGCCACCTCGTCGATGGCCTGCAGCGCGCTTTCGACCGTGCGCGCCTGGCGGAACAGCAGCCGCTCGGCTTGCGCCTCGAGCTGGTTGCGCTTGATCTCGTCCCAGGAGATCCAGGCGACCGATTCGTCGACCCAGGCACACTCGTACTCCTGCTGGAAATCCTCGAGCGGCAGGTTGTCGAAGATCTCGATGAGGCGCGGTGTGCCGAAACGCCGCACCCGCTCCTCGGTGAGCATCGTCGGCGCTTGCTTGGCGGCCCGGATGGGATCCCGACACAGCGCCCGGATGTGCCACCAGGGGATCGAGGCCCGGCGGTAGCCCGGATACCTGCGCAGGCGCTGGCCGTAGATCTCCCAGAACAAGCCGCGCGCCCCGAGGGGAGAGCTGCCGATCCGCAGCCGGCCGCCACGCGTGACCACGGGCACGGCCGCGGCATAGATTTCGCGGTCCTTGGGATAGTGGGCGAACTCGTCCAGGTAGACGTCGGCCTTGGCTTTGCCGCGGGCGGGCCGGCAGGGATGTGATCGCAGGCGGCTGCCGTTGACCAGCTCGAGCTCGGTCTGGTTGTCGATGACGATGCCGGGCCGGACCTGCCGATCGAGCGCCTCGAGGATCTGGCGGGCGTAGCGGATCTTCTCGCGCGCCTCGTCCTGGTTGATCGAGATGAAGATCGCCGTGTGGCGTTGGGTCAGACACGCCTGCGCCACCGCCTCCGCAGCAATGGTCCAGGACCAGCCGACCTGGCGCGCCTTGCGGTCGATGGCCAGAAGGGATGGATTGTTAAGGTGCGCGATCTGGAAGCCTTCCCAGTAGGCGTCGGCGTCACCCGTCGCGGCGGGCAGGTCCAGATGCTCGATCAGAAAGGTGAGCCGGTCGGACGCCGGGGCGGTCGCGAGGCCGTTCACGGCTCATCGGACTGGCTCTGCCGGGCGGCGGCGGCAAAGGCCGGGGCCGCCTGCTCCCAGCGGCGCTTGCGAATCTGCTCCAGGTCCTCGACGCCGACCTCGCCGCCGTGCTCGATTTTCACCGGCGCGTCCAGGCCCAATAGCTCGCAGCGGCGCGCCACGCAGCGCAGCGCCACCTCGAGGAAGCGCGGATCGCCGGCCTGGCCCTTGACGCTGCGGCTGTGCTTGGTCTGCTCGGCCGGCACTTCGAAGGCGTGCTTGCCGCGGCCGCCGCGCAGCTTGATCAGCGACGTTTCCGTAGAAACGGTCTCCGCATCGCGCAGGCTGCGCTCGTACGACTGCCAGGCGTGGTCCTCGATGCGGCCGACCTTACCCAGCTCGAGGGCGACCCACTGGTCGATGTTGTACTTGTGCTCGGTCTGCCATTCGGCCAGGATCTGTTGGACGTCGTCGTGGACGGTCTTGGTCGAGCGGATCTTCAGCGCCTGGGCGATCTGGCGGTAGTTGCGGCCCTGGAGGAGCAGCTCGGAGATCGAGGCACGGCGGGCGGCAAGTCGGGCCTTGATTTGCACGCGCATATGGCCCACGTGGCCCTTGCCCTGTTTATCTCCCTCGCGTTTACTTTTCGATTTGCGCTTCACGGCCCCTCGGCTGGGCCGGGACACGCGAAAACGCCCGGCTCCTCGAGTGAGAAGCCGGGCGCTCAGTCCGGCAAAGCCCCCGTCTCCCGAACATGCGGGGGTGCGCAGGTCAGGTTGTTACAAATGTAACACCTGTTACACGACTGTCAAGGCCAGCCTGATAATCGATATCTCGATACCCATGTCCACTCGAATTCGCGGCCTTCAGTCTTGTGATCCGGACCGACGACCACGCAATCCAACCTCCGGCCCCTGACTTCCAGGATTAGGTAGCGCCGCCCCATCCTGGTGCGGAGCACATCATCAGGCTCGGGCTCCGGACCCTCCCAGAAGAGGCGCGTCAATGTGAGGAAGGAACCAACAGGCCGAGGCGGCACTCCATCGATTCCCTAGATCTGTGGACGGCTGTTTACCATCTGCTCCAGCAGCTCTGCAATCCGCGTCAGCAGTCTGAGAATCTTGGGATCGGTCTCCGCCGCCGGCAGTTGCGGCAAAGACCTTCCCGCAATGGCGAACTCGATCAGGTCGCACTTCGGGCAGGAGCTGTAGGGGCTATCCCAGCCGTGCTTGGTACAGATGAAACGCCTCGATGCTGCGCCACTCGTGCTGTCCATTCATTGCTCCTTTCTCTTCAGCCTTCTCACCAGCTCCCGGCTCGTCACCCGCTGCGCCCCGAGCCGATAGGCGCGCTCCGCTCGCTGGCGGAAGAGAATGTCGTAATGCGGATGGCGCGCGTGCCTCTGGAACGACCTCCGTTTCAGCCCGATCTTGGCCGCGAAGCGATGGAGATCGTCTATGCCATCGGTCGAGACCAGGTGCATGCCGTCGCAGAGGATCATGATTCCTTCCGGGTGAGGGCGACATCAGCTTCCCGCCGCTATCGCACCTCCTCCTGAGTGGATCCCGGCTTCACAACCTGCGTGCACGGAGGCGCGTTGTCCAATTGCTCGGGCAGGAGCATCACGAGTTGCAGGTGGAAGCCAAGGGCCTCGGCCACGCGCCGAAGTTGGCCCGCGTGCTCGACGCACACGAAGGCCTCGTCCTTTCCCGGCCAGGTGTAGCGGAACAGCGAAGGCGCACCGCATCGATGCTCGTTCATATCTCCTTCTCCTTCCCGGCCTCTTTCGGCCCCGGTGGGGTGAGGGCATCTTCCACATCGGCCCGCTCGCGAGCAAGACGAACCGCATAATCACTAAGCAGTTCGCCCTCCACATTTGCGCCAGCCATCGTATGACTGTCAAGATACTTCCTGACTGCCTTCTCCAGCCTCTCGCGGTCAGCCTCCAACTCGGCAATCCGCTTGCGTTGATCAAGCACAATCGCCAACCCCTGAGCACTATGGAGGTTGAGACATTCCCACTCCTTGATGTCGACTTCCCAGGCGGAGAGAAAGCCAAACAGGACCGCCTGCTGGAGCACGCCGATGATGCCATCCCGCAGCAGTTCATTGATGTATCTCCTAGCGGTCTTTGGTGTCATCTGACTCATGGCTTCTTCTTCCTGGCGAGGGGCCGGGGATGGCTCAAGAGCGAGATCTCCCGACCGGCCTACTCCTTTTTGGAAATGGATTTCCCCGGCCCCTCGCTACCCATCACAGATCGGGAACTGCTGGACCCGCAGCGAATCAGGCCACTCCAACATGCAGTCCCGTTTGTCGGGATGCCCACCCAACTGCTTGACGAAAACCGGAACGCCAGGCTCCTGGCACTGCGCGACCAGCGAATAGCACCAATCGAGCTCCATCGGCCGGCAACCCGCCTGGCTCTCCCCGCCGACGATGACCCAATCCGGCGCCCGGGTCCACCAAGGGCTGTCATCGTCCCCAGCGTCGATCTCAGAAAGGACGTTCTCCAGGTCGATTGGCTCTAAGAGCGGTTCGGCTGAGAGAAAGAGGACTGCAGGCCTGAGGTAGTGCGTCTCGCTATCCAAGATGCTCCATCGCTCATCTAGCTGAGCCTGGCCCTCGGCGCTTACACCCATCCAGCTATTGCGTGGCAGGCCCTCGACGAACCAATCCCCAGGGAGCATCCCTCCGATATTCTCGGGCCGCTTGGTCAACAATAACCAATCAAGCCAGGAGGTGCGCTCGATGAGATCGAAGAGCCTGGCACGCTGGCCATCCAGGCCGATGGCATCGTCGAAGACGTCACACATCGAGCCACAAAAGACACGCTCACGTATCCCCTGCTTTGCCGCTCGCGTGTTGTAACGTTCAGGACTCTTCCAGTGACCGTCCGCGAAAAGGCGGCGCCCGGCCGCGGAGCCCCACAAATCCTGGCCCGATCGCTTCGCGACAATCTCCGCGTAGCAGTGTGCACAGCCTTGAGATATTTTCGTGCATCCCCACCACGGATTGAAGGTGTGATGGGCCCAGGCAATCGTCGTATGTTCACCCATCGCTCATGGTCCCTCTCAAGATTCACCCTGATATCGGCGCCGCGCCTCGAGTATCTCTTCCAGCCCGTCGCCGCCCACGTACCAGACCCGAAAGGTCCCGCACTCGGCGCACCAGATCTGGGCCGAGCCGGTGATCAGGTGGCCGCTGGAAAGCCGGAGGCGCTTGACCGAGGCGATGCTCACGACCTGGCCGAGCGTATGCGCTCCGGTCGCGCAGCGCCAGGGATGCAGACCATTGCCGCCATTCTCAGCCATGCCGTTGCTCCTTCTTTCCCAGCTTTTCCCGTCGCAAGATGCGAGTCACTCGCATCGGATCGACGCCCAGCGGCCAGGTGGTCATCAGATTGCGCCATAGGCGATGGACCATCCGCCGGCGTTCCTTGCGACCAAAGGGCTTGCCCCGCAGATCGGCTTTCGCCTGCTCGAGCGTGACACGACGTCGGATCGCGCGTGAGATCCTCATGGTTTCCGCCTCTTCCCCGTCAGACACGCGAATCGATAGGCGGCGCAGCGATCGCTGTAGCGCGGGCCCATCAGTCGGCTGATGTCTGCCCAGGTCTTGCCCTCGGCGCGGAAGCGCAGCAGGCAGGCATCGCCGGCAGGCGTCCAGAGGCCTCTCGATCTCCCCGGGCTTCCTCTTCCCGCGACGACGTGCAATTGCTCGACCTGCGATCGCAGCACCCACCAGTTGGCCCAGCGGCGCGCCGGCAGCTTGCCGCGCCGGATCCGCTGATGGATGCATCCGGAGACCTTCAGACCGAGCACGCGAGCCGCCTGGCCCGTCGTCAGCCATTCATCGGGCCAACGCTTGCGCGCCAGGTCAACCAGGCGGCGCAGCCGAGGATCTCGAATCCGCTGCACCTTGAAATAGATCCAGTTGGCCGGGCTAATCAGCCAGCACTCGAAGGTGATCCGGCGGACGACGTGGATGTTCCGACGACTCGGCAAAACCCGTCCAGGGAGAATGCCAAGATCGATCATGTGGATGATCGTCTTTACGCACTTTCCCAGGAGCTTACCGATTTGATGCGCCGTAAGTTCCTCGGGCTGCTTCGACGGCGCCGGCCAACCTTGGCGCTGATACATGATCTTGACGGCGTTGGCCGAGCGTCCGAGATGCGCGCCGATGTCCTGCAGGCTGAGCCGGCCGAGGTGCTGCCGGACGTAACGCAACTCTTCGTCGGTCCAGCGATTGGCGTTTCCTGCGAGAGCCACATACCCGAGCTTTCGGCGAAGCACGGTAAGCGATCTAGACCCTTCGGGGGAAGCTCGAGAGAGGACCGACGGGGCAGTCCCGTTGGCCAGCAGCCCCTCGATCACGGCCAGGTCGATCATGGTCTCGAGGCGACTATTCGAATCGGCCATGCCGGTCATGCTTAGCCTTCCTCGGTTTGCATAGGTTCATCGATGACCTCCTCCGCGTATTCGCGGACGACTCTGCGCACGAGCGCGGCCACCATGCCCCACGTGGGCATGACCTCGCGCTCCTGGGCGCGCTTGACGATCCTTGACCGGCCGTTCTCCGCGACCCAGATGAGACCATATGGGCCAGGGACCTCTTTGGGCCTGACTAGGTCCTTGGGGGTGACAAAGAAGAACCTGTGGCAAAAGAACGCTGACGCCTCACTCTTCTCGGGCTTTCGTAGTTCGCCGAGGAAGTCCGAACGGGATACCTTGATCTCGTAGCCCACTGTGCCATACCCTTGGGACTGGTAGCAGTTGATGGCGTAGGCATCCATCCTGTGGTTATGGATGATGACCTCCGACAGAAACACCCATTCAGGCGGTTCGTGTCTGACACTGAGGGCGCGCATCATCCTGGCCGCCTCGCCGTCCACGGAAGTCTTCGGCGCGGAGGGCGTGGAAATGAAAGCCGTGTCGGGCAGGAGCGCAATCGCCTCCAGTCCCAATGGGCTGACGGCAAAGGCACTGACGGGCATGCCAGTCCAATTGTTGTACCATCTGACCGGGGTCTTCTCCAGCCAGCCCAATCGGGCGCAGGACATGACCGTCCTGCGATTGATGTCCCCGCGCCTCGTTACCCGGTCATCTCCCTTGACGAGACACGCCGTCCCGTACGCGATCTCGGCGGCCAACCCATCATCTCTCATCCGCCGGAGTAGGCGGGCCTGCGATGGCGTCGGTTTAGGCGGCATGCCGCTGCCTTGCGATTGCGATTCGCCCTGGCTGAGTCCCGGCCCCCATCTTTGCCAGGCGCGTCAGCATCTCGGGCAAGGGGCAGCCGCCGCACGCGTTGCGGATCTCGACCAGGGAACACATCTGACAGGTATCGTCCGCCGCGTGGCATACCAGGGACCAGGCCGGCTCCAGCAGGTGAGGGAAGCTTTGCTGGCGGATGTCGCAGGCCGCACATACGCCGCGCGCCGAGGCTCGCATGCGGCCCGGGGCGACGGTTTCCTGGCTCTCGGGCAGATCCGTCTCGAGCGCCTCCTCCGCCAGCAGCAGCGAGGGCATCCATCCCCGCCGGCGGGCCGCCTGCACCCGTCCCTCGCGGGCCGAGCTCGCCAGGGTCTCGCGCAGCCGGGCGCACGCGGCGAGGCAGGCCTTGAGCGTGGCGCGCCGCTTGGCCAGTTCACGCGCCAGGTGAAGCCGGATCTTGCTGTCCTCGATCGACAGCAGCGCGTCGACCAGGCGGGGATCCTTGGTGAGCTCGCCCTGCGCGACGAGCTCCTGAATCTCCGGATCCAGGTCGAGCAGGCGCAACCGTGCGGCCAGGTAGCCCTGCGAATGGCCCAGCTTTCGGGCCAGCGCCAAGCGAGTGAAACCCTCCTCGTCCAGCAGCTTGCGGTAATGCAGCGCCTCGCTGATGGCATCCTTGGCGAACCACAGCACCGAGGTGCGCGCCATGACGAGCAGCACCTCCCGCCGCGACAGTGCCGGCCGGATCTCGCATTTGAGCCGTGGCGGCGCCGGAAGCGAGCGGGCGGCGGCCAGGCGGTAATTGCCGTCGACCACCAGGTACGCCGGCCGGCCGTCGGCCAGATGCCCGCCCGGCACCACGATGAGCGCCTGCTCCACCCCGTCCATTTCCTGGATGGACTGCGCCAGCGCCTCGATCTCCTCCGGCCGATAGAGCCGGCGCGGATTGTCCGGATGCGGCGACAGCTGATCGATCGAAAGCAGACACGTTTCAGCGGTCATGACCGCCAACTTTCTTCGGCGGGCTCGAAGCCAGCAAATGATCCAATTCGCCGGTCTGCATCGCCTTGCACAGGCAACTCAGGCACAGGCCGCCGTTCGCGGCGCCCGGTTTGCCGCAGCGGGGGCAGGGCTGATCGAGATCGACGGTGATTCTTGGCGCGTCAATCGTCATCGTCCGCCTCGCTTTCCGTGTCCGTGGACACGCTGGCCGGTTTGGGAACCAGCGCTTCAGCCCGGTCCTGCCAATCCGCCGGCAGCTTCACGCCCAGGCTCTTGGCCAGGCCGGTCAGGTGCTTGGCCGTGGCGACCGGACCACGGCTCGCCAGCGCATGATCGAGCAGCGCTTCCAGCACCCGGAAGGCGAGGAGCTCACGCAGCCGGCCGCAGCGGGCCGCCCGGCCCTCGGGCAGACCGCGCTTCCAGTTTCGGTCCCGGACGAGCGCCTCGATGAGCGCCTCGAGCACGGCGGGGGAGACCAGGCCCTTGAAAGACACGGCGAACATCGGCGCCGCCTCCTGGCGCAGAAAGCGTTGCGTGGCCTCGCGCCGTTTCGCCTCCTGTGCCCACTCGCGCTGTTGGGCCTGCCAATCGATCCTCTGCTCACGGGGCTCGCGTGTCTTCTTTTCGGCGGCCTTCGCCTTCTCGGCCGCCGGACCCACCCGCACGAGCTCGACCACGTAGGAGCCCGTGCCGGCATGCGATTCGTACTCGGGCGCGGTGCCCTTCAGCCGCAGGCTCTCGTCCCTGGCATCCAACAGCTTCTGCCAATGCGGCTCGAGACGACGCTGGTAGGTGTCGTTCTCCCATGCCTGAAAGATGGCGGCATGCACGAAGGCCTTGCCGTCCGCCGCCGGATCGTAGACGGGTATGGCCAGCTTGCGCGACAGCCGCCGGGTCTCCGAGGCGATCCATGCCTTGCGCTTCTGATCGTAGCAGGCCTTCAGGCCGCAGTAGTGCACGCCGTCCAGCAGCTGATGCAACTCGCACGCGCTGCAGGGCGGCGGGCTGACCATCTGGTGGATGAGCACGACGGCCGGTTCGACGATCCCGAAGAGCTCGACCACGCCCTGGACATCGGCGCCGGATGCCGCGGCGGTGATCATCTCCGAAAGTTTCACCTCCGGAACCTTGCGGTCTCGCTCCTCGAGCACTTTCAGGACCGCACCGGCGCTCGGCGTAGCGACGCTGCCTTTCCACGTCAGCGGCCACAGGCCGGTCGCCACCCGACCCTTCGTCGGATCCTCTTCCTCGCCTGGCTCGGCGCGGGCGCGCGAGCCATAGCCCATCGTGAAGGCCTGCTTGCGCAGCACCTCCGCGACGAGGTCCGTCACCGCCTCGGAGGTTTCGGCCTTCTCGGTCACGATGCTCTCGGCGACGGTTTCGATCTCTCGCGGGGCGATGTGCTGCAGCGCCAGGATCCGGCGGGCCACGCCCTCAGGAAGGACGTGCCCCTGCACTCTGTCCTGCACGGATGGCGGCAGATCCAGCAACCGCAGCTTGTTGCGCACGGCCGAATCGCCCAGGCCGAAGAGCGTGCCGATCTCGGCCGACGTCTTGCCGAAGCTATCCCGGTAGGTCGCCATCGCCCGCGCCTCTTCGATCGGGCTCAGGTTCTTGCGCTCCAGGTTCTCCCGCACGGCCAGCTCGAAGAGCATCTCGTCAGAGAGATCGCGGATATCGACGGGCATCTGGTCGTAATCCCAGCGTTCTGTCTTGGGATCCGCATGCGCTTTATCTCTCAGCGCCCGGAATGCCCCCAGCCGTGTATGCCCGAAGGCCAGCTGGACCATGCCTTCCTGTTTGGGATTCAGCCGCCCGACGGGGATCTGCAGCAGGCCGATATCCGCAATGGATGCTGCCACGCGGGTGATATGTTCAAGGTCTTCGTCGAGCCGGACTTGAAAGGGATTGGCTTCGATCTTTTCCAGGAGGATCTGTCGGATGGTCATTCCGCCTCCTCACGCGTCCTGCTCAGGCGTCGGCAACGATTTCTGCCAGCGTCGGGGATCCGCCTTGAGCGATGGGATGGTGATGCAGGAAAGCGCCGGCCCTTCGGGGGCCAGGCGCGAGGCACGATCGACGGCCAACACACAGTGCATCTGGCCCGGCGTGTTGAACTCGTAGACGTCGATGCCGGGAAGGGTCAACACTGGCTCGGTGATCGTCGGCCGGGCAGACGTCGAGGCCTCGGGCCTAGCGTAGATCGAGGCCAAAACGAGAATCAGGAATACGACGGCAACAACTGCGAGAACGATGACGGCATATTTCCAGGCCAGATCGAATGTCGATTCGGAAGTCTGCAGTATGTCTCCAACCAGAGGTTCGGGTCGTTTCATGACTCACACTCCTTTCTCTCTCACTCCAAATCCCGCCGAAACGGTGGGACGAATGGCGCCACCGAAGGCGCGGGCTCAGGCAACGGAAGGGGGCATGGCTCGGGAGGCAGGCTCGGGCCCTGCCACGGATCCGCCAGGGAATGCTCCCCGGTACAGGCCGGATCGTCGCAGATGGCGCAGGTCAGGCTGCGGGGATAGCTATAGAGGTCATCCGGATCGGCCATCGGGCGCCTCCCCCACGACAAACTCGACATGGATGTATTGGCCCATGAGTTGGGCCAGAAGGACCTCAGCCTTGTTTTGGACATTGGCGATCAGCCAGCGCCGGGTGTATTCATTGGCCGTGGCGATCCGCAGCACGCTGTTCTCGAGGCTGATCGCCGTAGTGGAGGCCAGCCAGGTATCGAAGGCGCTGCGTTTCATATGATCGCGGAGCCCGTCCAGCACCATCGACCAATGCATGATGTGGACATTCTCTGGACCATGTGATATGTGATTCTGTGAGGATAATGGAAGGGGTGACGTTAGGACGTCACCCGACACGTCACCTTCGACGGAACCTTTGTCTTCCAAAGGTGACGTCTGGACGTCACCTTTATCGGCATCCCAGGCATCCCCCACATCTGCCGGTCGCGTCTCGGATCGGCTGGAGACCTCGCCGCTGTACTCCCTCGGGTTGGTCCAGTTGTGGATCTGAATCTCCAAAGCCTGACCGACCTGTCGACAACTGATGTAACCATAGCGCTCCAGACGCTGCCGCCAGTCGCGCGCCGTATTCGTTTTGATCCCGAGCTCCTGCGCTGCGCAGCTGTCTGTCCAGCCGGACACGATGCCCGTGCTCCAGTCGGCCTGGTCGATGATCAAGGCGAAAATCCACACGGCGGGCCCGATTGCCTTCACGTGTCGGGGATCCAGCAGACCCCGCTTGAGCTTGATCCAGGTCTTCCTCACCGTGACCCTTTCTTCGAGTTGCATCGATTACAAAGCGTTTGGAGATTCTCTGGCACCGTCAATCCGCCCTTTGAACGTGGACGAATGTGGTCGATCACGAGCTGATGCCAGTCCCCACACACTTGACAGCGATAGGCGTCTCTCTCAAGAATTTCCCTGCGTAATGCCTGTCCCTTACATTTCGGATCTAGACCCCAGCGCAACGTAGTCGGATCGGGAAAAGACAGCCCGGCCTTACCGAGTTCCTCAAGAAGCACTTGGATTACCGCACCACCAGAGCCATCACCCTCATGCCAAACGGGCCTTGCCTCTTGGGCAATCAAAGCCGCCAAATAGCGCAGGAGCAGCCAAGTCCTCTCCTCCTTCTTTTTCATTTCCTCCCACTCATCCTGCGTCACCTCTGCCCATGTATCATGATTCATCGATGTGTCTCCGGTCGACTGTTGACCACCGCCGCCATCAAATGCGGCGTCGGCCGGGCTACGATCAGATCATGCAGATCCGTCGGCTGCCACACCAATGCCGCGAACTGGACCGCCAGGAATCGCTCGCCTACGTGCCGAATACGGCGGACGGCGGCCACGCTGATCACCGGGACAAAGCCCAGCTCAGAAGGGGACGGCGTCATCCGAACACCGCCACGCACAACGCCAGCGAGCAGACAAGCATCCCGATCAGCACCGCCGCGCAATAGAAAAGCGCTGTCCATCTCATAGGAGCTTCCCCTGTTCCATCGGCTTCATCTGCAGCGCGACCAGGCCCCGCTCCTTCTGGGCGGAGATCCGCTCCAGAAGGGACAGGGCCCGGTGATGGTCCTCGGCCAGCGAGGCCTCGAGCTCCTGGGCGTCCGCCGCCAGGAAGTAGCCGAGGCCGTTCGATGAACTGCAGATCAGAGCCCCCCGTTCGTCGCTGCGTCGAAGCTCCTCGATCGCTTTTCGAATCATGCGGTCGTATGGATGGATCCCCTGCGCATCCCCTTCGCCACCCCCCGGGGGGCCGGCGTGGAGAGCGCAGCGCACGCAGACCTCGTGCGCCAGCTGCCAGCGGCCGATGGCGTTCGGCTTGCCCACATGACCCGTGAGGACCCGCAGCACGGTATCAGATATCCCTTCGGGGATATCGCCCGTTCTCTGGACAGGACCCATAAGACCTCCGGCCTAACCTCCCCCGCAGGCGATTGACTCAACGCGAAACGGGTGTACGCTTGGGGCGCGAGTTCGTCCTCCGGGGGGCCGCGGGCTGTTCCTCGCGGTAGCTGCCATTGCGGATCTGAGCCATCAAGCGCCGGCGATCCTCTTGGCGGCCCTCGACCACCGTCAACGCATCACGGATCCAACACAGCATATCGGTGTCGATGGCCGACAGATCGTCCAGCCCACTGCGCAGCCAGTAGGGCAGATGCCGCTCGCCTTCGAGGCGGCGCAGCCGCGCGTCGAGATAGAACAACCCCATCAAGAAGGCGCACAACGTGAAGCCCAACAGAAAGCCGATCATCAGCAAGGCCGTCATAGACACCCCCGAGACAGAATCAAAGCTATGAGCAGAGCCAGCAGCCCCAGCGCTACGAGGTTGATCACGATCAGCAAGCGAACGACCCGTCGAATGTCCATTGCGATTCCCCCGCCAGATCTGTGACGTCGGGCCGGAATCCAACTACGATGAGTGCAGAGGCCGGGGTGGGGGCCGGCCCGTCGACCCCCACCCTTCAGAAGGAGAAAGGGGTCCGCCAGTCGCGGAGCCCGCTGTGACCCGAAGGGGGCCGGCGTGGGGGAATCGCCAGCGGGGGGACCTCCGGATCACAGCGCGCACCGCGAAGGGGGAAGCCATGCACGAGCAGATCGAACGGTTCTTGTCGAATCAGGGGAGGCGCTGGTCGCCCTCGACGCTGCGCCAGTATGCTTGGTATCTCGAGGATCTTGGCCGATGGTTGGAGGCATCAAGCCCCCCCAGGGGCAGCGAGCCTGCCTCGGTTACGGTGGATGCCCTTGACGCCTGGCTGGCGGCTCGCCAGCACTGGGCGCCATCCACCCAGTACCTGGCGATCGTCGCGTGCCGCATGTTCTTCCGCTGGGCGCTGGGAGTGCGTCGCTCGCCAGCCGACGACGTCGTGATGCCGCGGCGGCTGACAAAACCTCAGCGCGCCCTGACCGAACTCCGGCTGCAGCAGCTGCTCGCCTCGCTCGATACCTCATCTGCCAAGGGGGTCCGCGATCTGTCCCTTATCACGCTGTTGGTTGACACCGGTCTGCGCGCGGCCGAGGTGACCTCACTGCAGGTCGGTCACGTGAACGTGAACGACCGGACCTTCACCGCCAGGATCAAGGGGGGAACATGGGCGGATGGCGTGTTCGGGAGCTACACCGGCGCCTGCCTCGTCGACTGGCTCGGCACGCGCCGCGACTACGTGCGGCCGACAGTGCAGGAGGTGTACATCGGGCTGGGAGGCCTGACGCCCGGCTGCCGCATGACCGTCTGCGGCCTGCGCGCCATGTTCCGCGAGCTGGGCTGCAAGGTCGGCTTCCCCCTCAGCACGCACGATTTCAGGCGTACGTTCGCCACGCTGTCCCTCAAGGCCGGGGCGCCCACACGCCTGGTGCAGGTCGCCGGGCATTGGAAGGATCTCAGTATGGTCGAGCGCTACTCCCGCAGCCTGACGCCGGCCGACTTCGAGCGCTACAGCCCGGTCAACGCGCTGATGGGCATCCGGCCGCCGCCGGATTAGGAGTGGCGACCCCGATTACTCGACGCCTCGGCAGTTGGTTGGAGGTTCGAGTCCTCCGTGGGTCATGATAAGGAGACTCGTAAACTGTCAGTTGTTAAGGTGCGGGGCCCTTCAAGAAGAGAGCAAATTGATCATGACGATTGCCCAGACAGCCCCAACAAGGGTGCCAACACCAATCCCTGCAGCGAAGATGACTACAGCACAGCTGGCCAAGGTTAAGATGCCCCAGGCGTCCATCGCAATAACCTCCGAGAAAAGCTTGGCATCCCCCACTCCCCGTGGAGCGGTGCTCCGGAACCGACCGGCCCTTGTGAACTGATCGGTTCCGGAAAGACGGTCGTTGCCTATTGGCAGCGGCTCAGGAGGCCCCCCGTCATCGCATTCGCCTGCGATCCGCCGGGGGGCTTCAGTTCCCCTAGCCGCTGCGCTCGTCCACCTCTGTAAACAAAGCGCCGACAGGAACGCCAAGAGCCCTAGAGACTTTCTCCAGGGTCTCCAAAGTGACGTTCATGTCATGCCCGGCGGCGAGGCCTTGGGCCGTGGGCCAGGAGAGCTTCGCTTCCCTCATCAGCCAAGAGGCTGTGAGCCCACGATCCTTCAGCAGCTGGGGGACCCGAAGTTGGATCCCAGACGTCATTGTGATCACTTTGCCTCCCGTCTGAGGTCAGCATAGCACAGGTGGAGAGGCCTGTCAAGTGGGACATATACATTGGGACTTGACAGACATATACATTATGGTTTATACTGGCAGCAGAGTAACCCAATGCTCCAAGATGCCGCTCTCCTCTACCGAAAAGCCCGAGAAATCCTTGTCCAGCTCTATCCCCTCGAACCGGCAGCCTGGGACCAAGCCATTCCCGAAACGCATGTTCTACCCTATGGTTTCACCGGCGAGATCAATCTGATCCAGTCCGGCGACTTCCTGGGCTTCGTGGCCAGGTTTTCGCCGGGCGGCCAGCCGTATCTCGAGTTCCGCAGCGTGCCCGTCCGACCGACCCGGCGTGAGGTCTACGGCAAGACGGCTGAGGGGCAGATCGAGTATGCCGGCTACCTAGTAAGCGACGTGGCCTGGAGGGCAGAGGAGCACCACGAGCGAGACGCCACCTATCACCGCAACCACAGAGGCCGACCATGACCGAACATCGATCTACCTATCATGCTGTCGAGATGCTTCCCGAGAAGCGCGAGCAGGCGGCCAAGATCATCGCCGCCGAGGAGCGGGAGCGCCTGCGGACGGCTTACGGCCTCATGACCCGTGTCTTCTTCCACGTGCCGGCGCAGGTCCGCATCGAGACGATGCGCCTGCTGCGCCAGATGCACGACGGCATTTCCGAGCGCTTCGACTGGCCGCCGATCGATGGCACCACCGGACGGGGCGATTGAGAGAGGAGAAAACCATGACGATCGATCTTATCGGCCTTAGCAAGCCGTTTCCACCCGACGTCGTGAACTGGAAGCCGCAGACAATCTCTCAAGACAAGACGCGTGCCCTGGCTGTCGCCTACATCGATGCGCGGGATGTTGCCGAGCGATTGGATGAGGTGGTCGGTCCTGACAAATGGGCGGTCGACCACAAGCAGGTCAATGACCAGCTGCTCACCGGGGTCGGTATTCTGACGGATACCGGCTGGGTCTGGAAGTGGGATTTGGGCATGGTGGAGCGAGAAGGGGATGAGGCGATGTCTGCCAAGGGATCGCTGTCGGATGGTCTCAAGCGCGCGGCGGTGCTCTGGGGAATTGGCCGCTATCTCTATCGCCTGCCCAAGACCTGGGTCAACTATGACGAACAAAAGCGCCGGCTGACAGAGACGCCAAGCCTGCCGAAGTGGGCTCTCCCCGAAACCGTGAAACCAGCCAATGGCACCGCATCCGCCAACGGCGCCCGCCCCTACACGCCGATGCAGCTCAAAGCCCGCTTCGCCGAGCTCGTGGCCGAGTTCACCGCCAAGGCACCCAAGCCGCTCGAGGGCAAGGCACGTGATCTGGTCGCCGCCCATCTGGAGCTGTGCTTCGCCGGCGACGAGCAATCCAAGATGAAACGTCATGAATTGCAGCTCTTTCTGACCGGCAAGGCCAGCTTCACCGAGTGGAGCGATGCCGAGGTACGGGCGGCCAAGGCCTGGTTGAGCGTGAGCCAGGATAGCGGCGGCGCCTATGTCGTCCATCCGCTGGCCTGCGCCGAGGCGCGCAGCGCCGTGGACGCGGCGATCACCGCCTCGGCGCCGTTCTAGGAGCGTTTCCGTGGAAACAGCGCCCGGGCCCGCTGAGATCCCCTCCGCAGGAGCACAAATGCCTCTACAAGGGTTTGTCCAGACTTTGGACAACCTTCAGAAGCGCTTGAATTGGCTCCACGGTAGCAAGATGACCTGGCGCCAAATTGCGGAGCAGTTTCCGGGCGTTTCGGCCGGAGCGCTCTGTTCAATTGCCAAGGGCCGGGAGCCCAAGGGCAACGTCGTCCGCCGGGCTCTCGGTCTGCCCCCGATTGTCCATGCCCGAACCGCCCCCGATATCGAGGTTGAGCCGGCGAGTCTTCTGCTCCACTCTTCGAGGGTCTGTGATTGCGGCTGCGGCCAGAGTTTCGTGCCTGGCCAGCATAATCAGAAGCGGATTCGCGGCCATCCCCGCCGCCGGCATCGATCGTCCTGAAAGGCAGCCCCCGCCCGAACCCAGGTGGGGGCTTTTGATCTCCCTTCTCTGTGAGTGGAAATCACATCGCTCAGGGCGTCTGAGGCTGAGGGTTCAGCACCCTATAGACGAACTGGGCCATTGCCAGAATCATGGTAGCCACGATGAAGAAGTTGGGCCACGTCAGGTCGGCGATCCGCAGCCCACCTCCGATCAGCAGCGCCACAAAGGCCAGCAGGAAGGAGAACACATAGGCGAAGAGCAAGGCCGGCGTTTGATTCAGGCCGAACTTGTGTTTGAGCCAATCCACGAGTGGCACATTGATCAGCCCGAGAATCGCGCCTCCGATGAAGAGAACGATCTGCTCCGGGCTGAAGCCGATCCCTTCGACGAGCGGTCGGAAGGCGAGGGTGCAGAGCGCAAAGAGCGCGATGAGAAGAACGGCCGCTCGGCGGAAAACCGTCCATCGCTTGCGATTGAGAAACATGGCAACCTCCAAACAGATGAGACGCCGGGCCCAGGCTCTCTCCTCCGTCGTTGTTATTCGGCTACCTGATGTCCATAGGCAATCCTCCAAGCGCCGTTCCGGCCGCCATAGCCCCACTCGTTGCAGGCCCAGATCCAATGCGCCTTGTCGGCCCCCGGACCCCGGCAATGCTCGCGGAAGGCGAGCTGCATCCTCGGCAGCCAGAAGCCGAGCACGCGATCCGCGTAGGTGAAGCCTCCAAAGGGCAGGCAGCGATCCGCCTGGACGCTCTCCCATCCGCAGTTGTAAGCGGCCAGGGCCCGACGCACCTCGTGCCCGGGGTTGTGCTCCTGGTTGGCGATGGCATGCGACAGGATGTACTCGCCCCAGTAGACGTTGAGCGCCGGCTGGATCAGCTTCTTCTCGTCGGGGTGCGTCCAGCCCGTCGCCCGCACTTGCATCAGACCCACTGAGTGCCCGTCGTCCGCCCACTGGTAGCAGGCGCTCTCCTGTGCCGCAACGGACATCACGAGCGCCGGATCCAGATCCGGGAAATCTGGCGCCCAGCGGTGGGCCAGGGCGACAAACGGCAGACAGCGTCGGATCGTCATGCGCGCCGTGACCTCGGCGCCATCGGCCGTAGGGGCCGCCTCCAGCGTGGCCCCGAGGCGCTGCGGATCCGCCAGATTCCCGAACGAGCTCAGCGAGCCGACGAGCCCGATCAAGATGAACGCAGTAAGGATCTTCCTCATCGCATCTCACAATCTGCCATCGAGGATGCCATACGCCTCGAAGGTATTGCCCTCCTTGATCCACTTCACCTCGAGGCGATACTGCGTCCCCGCGACCAGCAATTTCACAACGGGCGTGGTGATGACGTTTCCCGAGACGCTCGGCGGGCCCTGCAGTTTGGTCGAGGATACATCCGTCAAGGCCGGGAGTTCTTTCAGCACCACGGAGACGGTGCCCGGATCTCCCGCGCCGGGCCACGTCACGGTATCGATGCGATAGGCACAAAGCTCGTCGGCCCCTTGTTCGATCGGGCTGTTGGAGAATTCCCTTATTGATCTCATGTCTTGCTCCCGAGCTCGAGATCCAGGGTGCGGGCGGTCAGCTTCAGATCGAGGCTCCGGCTGTCGAGCGCCAGGTCCAGCGTTCGATCCGCCAGATAGAGATCGACGATCCCGGCGAAGATGAACGCCAGCCCATGCGACACGCCCAAAGGCGTGAAGGCCTGGCCGAAAGTGGTGATGGTCCGCCCGCGTCCCGCCGGCATCTCAGCTCCGCCATCGTTCGATCAAGCTGCTCAGCCAATCCAGCAAGCCGAACGTCAGGAGGGGAGGGAGCAGCATATTCCATTTGCCGGGTCGATCTCGCCAGCCCGGGCCCGTCGGGATCCCCCAGGTCCGGAGCATTGCCGGCTGACCCGCTCCGGCCGGCACGATTCCAGCATCGACCGTCAGGACCGCGAAGAGCTGGCCCATCGATCCCAGGGTCCGCCCGCGCTTGTAGGACATCAGGCGGCTCCGGTCAGTTCATCGATCGGCGCGAGGCCCGCATCCGTAGTGATGGTCTGCGACGCGTGCAGCGTGCTGCCATCCGAGCGGTAGACCTTCAGCGTGCCGGCGTCGTCGAGGATCCGGTGGACCGCCTTCATGACCGCCGTGCCCAGGCTCTTCACCGGGGCGCTCGCCTCCCAGTTCGAGCTCGCCCGGGTGAAGATCCCATCGGCGATCTCATTCACCGCGTCGGCCGCCAGTTCGCTGGCTCCGATGGCATCGGCGGCAATCAGCGCCGCTGTCAAGAAGCCGGCGGTAAAGTCGCTCGTGCCGAGGGCGAAGCCCAGAGCGGAAAGCGTCCTGGTCGTTTCGGCCCACACCTCCAGCGGAACATCCCGGCTAGCCGAATCCGTGACGCCCAGCAGCGCGTTCAGCGTGGGATTGTTCGCCCGGGTGGAGATCGCCGCGCCCAGGGCGCGAAGCAGGAGACCTCCCGTGCTTGCCGTGCCATGCGCAGCGACAATGTCCTCATCCCACACGCCGTCTGCGATCTCCGCCACCGCGTCCGCGGCGACGGCATCCGCATCGACGGCGCCGGTCGCAATCGCAGCAGCAGTGATCGCGCCGGCCGCGAAGGTGGCTGCATCGATCGCGCCGTCCGCCACCGCAGCCGCGTCGATGGCGCCAGCCGCGAACTTGGCCGCCGTGATCGCTCCCGTCGCGAGCGCCGCCGCGTTGATGGCGCCGGCCGCGAAGGCGGTCGAGCCGATGGCTCCTGTCGCGATCGCGTCGTCATCGATGGCGTCCGCGGCGATCGCCGCTGCCGTGATCACGCCCGCGGCCATCGCTCCATCGTACGCGTCGACACGGCCGGTCTGCAGCGCATTGGGCGTGCCCCCGACCCAGGATCCCAGATCGACGCGGCCGTTCGCGTCGACGCCGAGCGATCTCCCTGTCACCGCCGGGTAGGCCAGATCGAGCAACTGACGCGTAGCGGTATACATCACGTTCACGGCCGTCTTGGCGCCCGAGGTGGAGGTCTTGGTGATCGTGCAGATGACGTCGCCATTCATCTCGGCGGCGACGAGGCTCAGGCGGTACACGCCGGAAGATGTCGCGATCTCCGTCGCCTCGTTGGTACAGTCCGTGAATGTACCGCCGTCGATGCTATACTCGCTGTCCAGCGCGGCGGCCGCCGAGACCAGGTCCCCATCGGCGTCGTAGATCGGGAACGTCACGACGAACGCGGCATTTTTCTTGGCAGGCCAGTCGGCCATCTTTCACCTCCTTAGTGCTTGAAGAATCTCTCCAATCTCTTGAGCAAACCATGCTCCGGAACGGCCGGCTCGAGGGGCTTGGTGGCCTCCTCGGCCACCTTGATCTGGCGCAACCAGTCCTCGCCCTCGAGCTCTTCCATCCGGAGGACCAGCGACGGCCGCAGGTTGCTCACGCGGATGCTGTCCTTCCCGGGAGCGATGGCCAGGCCCACCTGGTCGGTCCCGGCGCGGACGTCATACTTCATTGTCAGGAAGCAGTCGTCGGTCGTATCCCGTGGATCGGTGTCGACGACGTTGATCAGTTGCGCGACGAAAGTGCCTTTTCGCTTGTGGGTCACCCGGTAGACGTTTCCGATCTTCAGATCCAGTGTGTTCACGTCGTCCTCCTAGAACTTCTGCGGCGCATTCCACGCGGCCGGGCGATCCCGCCGTCCGCTTCCGGTGGGCACCCCTTGCGTCCTGATCATTGTCGGCTGGCCCGCGGGAGGAGCGCCCTCCGCTGGCCCAAATAGGATGTACCAGAAGTACGCGGCTGCCGGATCCGCGTCGTCCATGACGAACGTCACGCCGCCATCGTCGACCGACTTCACATCCATCAGCCCTTCGATGGCGTCGGATGCGTCCATGTTCACGTAGACGGCATCATGCTCGACCGCGGTCGTCACCTGGCTGTCGGCCAGGGCATCCGTATCTCTGACGCCATGAGCCACGCGCTCGGTTGCGCTGGTGAATGCGCCGATGCTGGTTTCGTCATCGCGATCCAGCGTCGTTCCTACACTCTCGGCCTTGCAGTGGGAGAACACCATGCCCGCGGCGGGCATCCAGCCGAGGCCGCTCACCACGATATCATTGCCGTCCGTGCGGGTCAGGGAGTTGCCCACGATGACATTAGTGCAGTTTAGGGCGATGTAGATGGCAGGCATATTCTGGCTTATGGGCGCGGCACCATCAACTTTGGTCGCAAATCCATCTGCGTCGAACGCATCAAAGTCATTGCGATTGCTGATTGTGGTTCCAACCGTCGCGGCAATCAGTGCATATATTTGCTCATCAGTAGACCATGAAGCACAATCCATATTTGCGGAAGCGTCGTCACTGCCTGCCGATAAACACGCCTGATTTACACCGCTCGTTGCCGCACCGAGACAAAACACACCGTTCGTTCCATTGCCGGCAGGGGGAGTTAAGATTGTGCTACTGCCCACCAGCATTGCAAAGTTGGGCTGAAAACCCAACCCCGAAACGTCGAAGATCCCGCCACTCGTCGCCAACGATATCCCGCTGGCCGCGTTGACTACATCGCTGCCGCCTAAAGCCAGATAGTGCACCCTGAGGTCATAGGGCATCGTATCGTCGACAATGAGCGTGAAGGAGGTCGGCCCAATCGCCGAAATGTCAATTGCGCCGTTCAGAACTGCATCGGTATGCGCTACGATACAGGCAGCATTATGTACGTAATGTGAACTGACAGCAGAAGTCTGTGCATCCAACGAGCGCGTGTCAATGCAGTATCGTGCGCTCGTGCTCGTTGCCACCCCAAAGCCGCGATGATGGTTTGCCCCGCCGCATGTGTCGGTAGCCTCCGCGCGCCCACTCCACCAGAAGAAGATCACCTTCGCCTCGAAGCCGATGGTGATTTCCTGGGTGCTGTCTACCGCTCCGGTGCCGGAGTTGAAAGAACCTGCTTTGGCGAGCATCCTCTATCCCGCGATCTGGAGATCCTCGAAGACCTTCGCCTTGATGAGCACGCCATCCACATCGTGATAGAGCCGGTCGGTGTGGTCCTCGACGCACATCATCACGCCCTCGATGCGCCCGACATAGATCACCTTGTTGAGAGGCCCGCTTCCGCCCGTGAAACTGTCGATCTTGTCGGCGATCTGCACGGCCTGGCGCTCCTCGTCGGCGTGACCGATGATGTCGAACTCCGCGGCGATCTGCGCCCGCGTCCACTCCCCCGCGGTGTAGAGCCGCTGGACGCCGATCCAGCGATGCAGGTTGATCTTGCGGGGCTTGTCGGCCCCGCTGATGCGGTCAATGAGATCGGCCATCGTCAGCCTCTCTGGCCCTTTGGGCCGTTGTTCTTCTGGATCTCGACGATCTTGATGTAGCCTTCGGCGAGCCCCAGGCTGATTCCCTCCTGCACGGCTCCCTTCACGCCGTCCGTCATCGCGTCGGCCAGCTTGGTCCCGATGATCTCGGCGCTCTTCTCCGAGGTCTCTTTCTGCTGGGCGATGCACTTCTCGACGGTGCTGCGCGGCCAGATGTTGCCTTTCATGAAACCTACGACGGCAATCACCAGAATGGCGATGACGCCGCCGGTGTTGATCAGCTGCAGCCAGTTCATTTCGACAGGATTCATGCTCAGACCTCCGTAGTCGTCAGGATGATGGCGCCTGCCGGATAGCGGATCTCGACAGGCACCGGGCCGGCAGGGGGTGGCCCGTCAAGGGCGGGCGTTTCGAAGACCTCGTCGACCCA
>Ga0153916_10000394_pt1 | contig 28858 bp, 20 predicted proteins | sample Opewatmetagenome_FD_109642 | JGI IMG/M metagenome (GOLD analysis project Ga0153916, IMG submission 109642) | Freshwater wetland microbial communities from Ohio, USA - Open water 3 Core 3 Depth 4 metaG | ecosystem: Environmental > Aquatic > Freshwater > Wetlands | place: USA: Ohio, Lake Erie...
CCTTCGGTCATCTCGTCGGTCGGGTAGGACACCAGGATCAGGTCGCCCCCCAGGAAGAACGGGGCGACGCGCTGGCGCGCCGGGCTCAGCATCTCCATCCGCCAGTCCTCCTTGGCGAGCGGCGGAATGGTCACCCAGTCGTGCGCGTCGAAGAACGCCTCCGCCTGCCGCGCGAGATCACGAATCAGCTCCGGCTGCTTCCCCGGCTCCACGTACGTGTCCTTCACCTGCTCCATCGCCGCCTTCCAGTCCTCGCCGAACCCCATCGCGCGCGCCGCCTTCTTGATCTCGCTCAAGCTGAACGCGTACTCGCGCTGGGCAATGGCGATCAGCTCCTCCGGCGTGTACGGGATCATCTCGAAGCGGAGGTCCTCCTTCAGCCCCTCGGCGCCGATCGGGTCGCCGACGATGGGCCCGGTGTTCTCGAGCGCCCCGCCTCCTTCGCCAGCCCCTCGGCCGCCAGCAACCGGCGCCGGGCCCTGCGCGACACGCATCCCCACCACTCGCTCGCGCAACGTGCGGGCGTAACGGGTCAGCGACTCGTCGAGCATCCGGTAGGGATCGCGCAGCCACCACGTGAACACCGGGTCGTAGCCGTCGTAGAAGCGATACCAGCTGCTCACGGCACCGCGCACCCGATCCAGCTGATCCGCCGCCCGGTTGGCGATCGTCCGCGATATGCGCACCGCGCCCGTGTCTCGCGGCGCCTCGAGCGGCGCGCGCAGGCTGTCCACCTGGGCGGCGACTTGCGCCAGCGTCTGCGCCGCGAGCCGGGGGTCGACATCGGTCAGATTGCGGCGCGCGTCCTGCAGCGCCAGCAACCGGTCGGCGAACGGGAGGAAAGGCGCCGTCTCCTGGCGCATGGCCTCCTGTCGATCGAGCAGCGCGAGCTGGTGTCGGAGGTAGTTGTCCAGCAGGACGTAGTCGATCCGTCCTTCCTGGCTCAGCTTGTCGAAATCCAGCTGCGCCAGCCGGGAGCGCCATCCGGTGTACGCCTCGCGCATGCGGCGGCGCTGATCGGGGGAATCCGACGCGTCATACCGGCGCTCGAGCGAGCTCTGGTCCGCCGCGAACCGGTCGACGACCTGAGCCAGCTCGCTCGCGGTTCGTCCGACGAGCGCGGGCAGATCCGGCACCGATGCGAGCGGGTCGGCCGGACGCTGTGCTTGGGCACCGGCGGGCGAGAGGAGCGCGGCGGCCACCACGAGCGCACGGCAGGCGGCGGGTCGCGCGATCAGCGATCGCATCATCGAGACCTCGCTGGTTGAGAACGGTGGTGCGCGGCGGCGGCCGCGGCGATCGGGATTATGCCCGCGGAAGCGGGCGCCTACAAGGTCTGGGGTAACCCTGCCTCGAGCGCCTTCCGTCGAGCCCGGTTGACGCATACCATTGCGAACTCCCATGTCCCCCGAGCTGCGCCGGTCGATCGGCCTGATCCAGGCGACCGCGATGGTCGCGGGCACCATTATCGGCGCCTCGATCTTCGTGCAGCCGTCCGTCATCGCCGCCGCGGTGCCCTCGCCCGGCGCGGTCACCGCGGTGTGGGTCGTGGCCGGTCTGCTCACGCTGTGCGGCGCCCTGGTCACGGCCGAGCTGGCGTCGGCCTACCCGCAGACCGGCGGGGTCTACGTCTTCCTCAAGGAGGCGTTCTCTCCCGCCTTCGGTTTCCTGTGGGGCTGGGCGATGTTCTGGAGCATGCACTCCGGCATCATCGCGGCGATTGCGGTCGTGTTCGCGACGTACGTCGGGCAGTTCGCGGCGCTGGGCGATGTCGGCGTCCGGGCGGTGGCGATCGGGGGGATCCTGCTGCTATCGGCGATCAACTACGTCGGGGTGCGTGCCGGCAGCCGGCTCCAGACGGCGTTCACGATCGGCAAGGTGGGCGCCATCCTCGTGATCGTGGTGGTCGGGTTCCTCGTGGCGCCGCTTCACGGGAGCCCGGCGCCGCCTCTTGCCCCGGTTGCTCCGCCGGCCACCTTCCCGTCGCTCGGCGACTTCGCCCTCGCCCTGGTCGCCGGCCTGTTCGCGTTCGGCGGCTGGCACATGGTGACCTACGCCGCCGGCGAGACGGTCGAGCCCGAGCGAACTGTCCCCCGGGCGCTGCTGCTGGGCACGCTCATCGTGACGCTGTGCTACGTGGCGCTCAACGCGGCTTACTTCCACGTCCTGCCGCTGGACACCGTGGTTTCCTCCAAGCGCGTTGCCGCCGACGCGGCGGAGGTCGTCCTGGGATCCCGCGGCGCGGCCGTCGTGTCGGGCCTCGTGGTGTTCTCCACGTTCGGCGCGCTGAGCGGGATCGTGCTGGCCGGCCCCCGGGTGTACTACTCGATGGCCCAGGACGGGCTGCTGTTCCGCTGGGTGGGCGGCATCCATCCCCGGTTCCTCACGCCGCATCGCGCGGTGCTGCTCCAGGCCGTCTGGGCGTCGGTGCTGATCGCCACGGGCACGTACCGCGCGCTGTTCACCCGGGTCGTCTACACGGAGTGGATCTTCTTCGGCCTGATGGCCCTAGGTCTCGTGCTGCTCAGGCGGCGCGCCGACTACGCGCCGCGCTACCGGGTGTGGGGCTACCCGGTGCTTCCCGTCGTGTTCGTGATCGCTTCGGGGCTCATCGTGCTCAACCAGATCGTCTCCAATCCCGCCGAAAGCGCCTTCGGTCTCGCCCTCGTGGGCCTCGGCCTTCCCGTCTACCTCTACTGGTCACGCCATGCGCATCGTTGATTTCCACAACCATTTCTACCCACCGGCCTATCTCGACGCGCTGCGCGCCGATCCGGCGGGCGCGGTCACCGTCTCCACCGACGCCGCCGGCAACCCGGTGCTGCACTCGCCGGGCGACGCGAACATCGCGGTGCCGCCGCATCGCGACATCGTCGAGCGGCAGCGCGTGCTCGAGGCGGAGGGGATCGACACGCAGGTCCTCACGCTCACCTCGCCCGGCACGCACGTGCACCCGCCGGCGCAGGCGACGCGCTACGCCCGCCTGGTCAACGATGCGCTGGCGGCGATCGCGCGGGAGCGGCCGGCGCGGTTCACCGCCCTGGCGACGCTGCCGCTCAACGATCCGCTGGCTTCGGTCGCCGAGCTCGAGCGCGCGATCGGCAAGCTCGGGTTCCGCGGCGTCATGGTGTTCGGCAACGTGAACGGCACCGCGCTGTCAGACCGGCGCTACTGGCCGCTGTGGGAGCGGGCGCACGCGTTGAACGCGGTGTGCTACATCCACCCGACGCACCCGCTGGGCGTCGAGGCCATGCAGGACTGGTGGCTGATGCCGCTGATCGGGTTCCCGTTCGATACGACGCTGGCGGCGGCGTCCCTGGTGTTCAGCGGCGTGGTGGAGCGGTTCCCGGACATCACGTGGGTGCTGGCACACCTGGGCGGCGCGATCCCGTACCTCGCCGAGCGGCTCGACCGCGGCTACCGCGCGTTCCGCACCTGCCGTGACCACATCACGCGGCCGCCCAGCGAGTACCTGCGACGGTTCTACTACGACACGGTGAACTTCGACGTCCGCGCCCTCGACCTCGCGATCGCCTTCGCCGGAGTCGATCACGTGATGGCGGGGAGCGACTTCCCGCACCAGATCGGCAGCCTGCGCTCGATGGTGGCGAGCATCGAGGGCCTCGGCCTCGCGCCCGCGGACAAGGCGAAGATTCTCGGCGGAAACGCCGCCCGGCTGCTGGGGCTCGCCTCGTGATCCGCTCCGCGGCTCACAGCCATGGGTGGGGCCCGCCGGCCTGGCTGCTGCTGACGCTCGCCGGCGCCACGCCGACCGGCGCCGCCGGCCAAAGCGCCCCGCCGGAGAGCACGACGGTCATTCTGCTCGGCACGGGCATGCCACGGCCCGATCCATCGGCATCCGGGCCGGCGACCGCGATCGTTGTCGGGCGGCGCGTCTTGCTGTTCGACGCCGGCGCCGGCGTGATGCGCCAGGTGGCCGCCGCCCGGCTTCCGATTTCCGGCCCCGACGCGCTGTTCATCACGCATCTCCACAGCGATCACACGCTCGGCTATCCCGACGTGATCCTGACCTCGTGGGTGATGCGGCGGCACCGCGCGCTCCAGGTGTTCGGGCCGCCCGGGCTGCGGGCCATGACCGATCACCTGCTGGCGGCGTGGGCGGAGGACATCCGGATTCGCACCACGGGCCTGGAACGCGAGCGTGCGGATGACCTCGCGGTGTCGGTGCACGAGATCGGGCCCGGCATCGTGTACGACAGCGGCGGCGTGCGGGTCACGGCCATCCCGGTGCAGCACGCCGAATGGCCGCACGCGTTCGCGTTCCGCGTCGACACACCCACCCGATCGATCGTCCTCTCAGGCGACACGCGGCCGAACGAGGCACTCATCGAAGCGGCGCGCGGCGTGGACGTGCTGATTCACGAGGTCTACGCGGCCGGCCGGCTCGCTCCTGAGAACCGACCCGGTGGTGACGCCTGGCCGCAGTACATGCGCGCGTCTCATACGTCGGATGTGGAGCTGGGCGCGCTGGCCGCCCGCGTTCGCCCCAAGTTGCTGATTCTCGACCATCTCATCCGCATGGGCGCCTCCGACGAGGATCTGCTGGCCGGAGTGCGCGCCGGCGGCTTCACGGGCCGAGCCGTGATCGGCCGGGATCTCGAGCGGTACTGAGGCTTGCTCACGGCGCCCCGTCACGCTCGATCCTGACGCAATCTTGATGTCCCGGGATCCGATTCTGACCCCACATTGACACCCCACCCCCTATGGTCCCCCTTGCCCCATGGAAGGGGGGTCCGTGCACCAGATCATCGTCGCAGTCTGTTGGCTTGTCGCCGCAGGTCTGCTCGTGCTGTGCTTCATGTGGCTAACCCGCGAGGCCTGCAGACGCATCCGGTGATGTCACGCTCGTCACCGATGTCGTCGCACCCAGCCCTATGATGGACCTGATCATCCTGCTCGCCAGTCTGCTGCTCGCCGCCCTGACCGTCGGCCTGCTGCGCCTGACGGAGCGTCTCTCGAAGGACTGATGACCGTCTTCCTGTGGATCGCCGCCCTGCTCGCCGCGGGGCTGGCGGTCTATCTCTTCGTCGCGCTGCTCGAGCCGGAGCGGTTCGAATGACCGCGAACGGCTGGCTCCAGATCGCCCTCTACGTAGGGCTGCTGGTGGCGCTCTCTCCGCTGCTCGGGCTGTGGATGGCGCGGGTGTTTGCCGGCGAGGACCATTGGATGGCACGGGTCTTCGGCCCGGTGGAGCGGATGTTCTACAGGCTGGCCGGCGTGGATCCGGCGAGCGAGCAGCGGTGGACCGGGTACGCAGTCGCGGTGCTGTTGTTCAGCGCCGCGGGCCTCGTGTTTACGTACCTGCTCCAACGGGTCCAGGGGTGGTTGCCGCTGAACCCGGCGAGCCTCGGCCCCGTTTCGCCTCACCTCGCGTTCAACACCGCGGTGAGCTTCGCCACCAACACGAACTGGCAGTCGTACGGCGGCGAGACGACGCTGTCGTACCTCACCCAGATGGCGGCGCTCACGGTGCAGAACTTCGTGAGTGCGGCGGCCGGCATCGCCGTGCTCGTGGCACTGGCTCGCGGGTTCGCGCGCCGCTCGGCCGAGACGGTGGGCAACTTCTGGGTGGACCTCACCCGCGGGACGCTCTACGTCCTGCTGCCGCTCGCCTTCGTGTTCGCCCTCGTGCTGGTCAGTCAAGGCGTCGTGCAGACGTTCCATGGTCCGGCGACCGCGACGCTGCTCCAGCCGCTCGCGAGCGGCGATTCGACGGTTACCCAGCAGGTCATCGCGGTGGGCCCGGCCGCCTCGCAGGTCGCGATCAAGCAGCTCGGCACCAATGGCGGCGGGTTCTTCAACGTGAACTCGGCCCACCCGTTCGAGAACGCCACCGCCATCTCGAACCTCCTCGAGATGCTCGCGATTCTGATCATCGGCGGCGCCTGCTGCTTCATGTTCGGCCGCCTGGTGAACGACCGGCGACAGGGTCGCGCGCTCTTCGCCGCCATGATGGTGATCCTCATCCCGCTCCTGGCCTTTACGGCGCCGGTGGAGCAGCGCGGTACGCCGGGGCTCGAAGCGGCTGGCGCGGAGGTCACGGCTGGCGGCGGCAACCCGGGCGGCAACTTCGAAGGGAAGGAGGTCCGCTTCGGGATCGCGAACTCCACGACCTGGGCGGTGGTCACGACGGCGGCGTCCAACGGGTCGGTGAACTCCATGCACGACTCGTATGCGCCGCTGAGCGGGATGGTCCCCATGTGGCTCATGCAGCTGGGCGAGGTGGTGATCGGCGGCGTGGGGTCGGGGCTCTACGGCATGCTGGCTTTCGCGATCGTGGCGGTGTTCGTGGCCGGCCTCATGGTGGGCCGCACGCCGGAGTACCTGGGCAAGAAGATCGAGGCCTACGAGATGAAGATGGCGTCGCTGGCCATTCTGTTTCCGGTGATGGTGGTCCTTATGGGCACCGCGGTCGCGGTGTCCACCGCGGCCGGCCGCGCCGGTCCGCCCAATCCGGGCGCGCACGGCTTCAGCGAGATCCTCTACACGTTTTCGTCCGCCGGGAACAACAACGGCAGCGCGTTCGCCGGGCTGAACGCGAACACGTGGTTCTATGACCTGGCCCTCGGCGTCGCCATGTGGGTGTCGCGCTTCTGGCTCATGATCCCCATCCTCGCCATCGCGGGCTCGTTCGCCAAGAAGAAGATCGTGCCGGCCGGGCCGGGGACCCTGCCGACCCACACGCCGCTCTTCGTGGTGCTGCTGGTGGGCACCGTGTTGCTGGTGGGTGCGCTCTCGTTCTTCCCGGCGTTGTCGCTGGGACCGGTGGTCGAACACCTGAACATGTGGGGTGCCCGATGACCGCCCGTCCGCTGATCAACCGGGACATCCTGCGTCGCGCGGCGCTGGACGCGCTGGTGAAGCTCGACCCCCGCTACCAGCTCCGGAATCCGGTGATGTTCGTGGTCTGGGTGGGCTCGGTGCTGACCACCGCCCTGTGGATCGCCGCCTTGGCGGGGCACGCGGAGGCACCGGCCTGGTTCATTCTCGCGATCACCCTCTGGCTTTGGGCCACGGTGCTGTTCGCGAACTTCGCCGAAGCCGTGGCCGAGGGGCGCGGCAAGGCACAGGCCGAGGCGTTACGGCGGACCCGCACGACGATCCAGGCCCGGCGCCTGCACGACCCGTCACGCAGCGACGAGGTGACGCTGGTCCCGGGCAGCGAGCTGCGCAAGGGCGACCTGGTCCTGGTGCAGGTGGGAGAGCTGATCCCGGCCGACGGCGACGTGATCCAGGGCGTGGCGTCGGTGGACGAGAGCGCGGTCACCGGCGAGAGCGCCCCGGTGATCCGGGAGAGCGGCGGCGACCGGAGCGCGGTCACGGGCGGCACGAAAGTGCTGTCGGACTGGCTCATCATCCGTGTCTCGGCGAATCCCGGCGAGTCGTTTCTCGATCGCATGATCGGCCTGGTGGAAGCGGCCAAGCGTCGCAAGACCCCCAACGAGATCGCGCTGGCGATTCTGCTCGCCGCGCTCACCATCGTGTTCCTCGTGGTCACGGCGACGCTCCAGCCGTTCTCCACCTATCTCGCCGCGGCCGAGGGCCGCGGGTCGGCCGTGAGCATCACGGTGCTCGTGGCGCTGCTCGTCTGCCTCATCCCCACCACCATCGGCGGGCTGCTCTCGGCCATCGGCATCGCCGGCATGGACCGCATGATCCGGAAGAACGTGATCGCCATGTCGGGCCGCGCGGTCGAAGCGGCGGGCGACGTGGACGTGCTGCTGCTCGACAAGACCGGCACGATCACCCTCGGGAACCGCCAGGCGACGGAGCTGATCCCAGCCGGCGGCGCGACGGAGGCCCAACTCGCCGACGCCGCCCAGCTCGCCTCGCTGGCCGACGAGACGCCGGAGGGCCGAAGCATCGTCGTGCTCGCCAAGAAATACGGCATCCGCGAGCGCGACGTGCAGGCCCTGCGAGCCCGTTTCGTTCCCTTCACGGCGCAGACGCGCATGAGCGGCGTGGACCTGAACGGCCGCCGCATCCGCAAGGGGGCCGCCGACGCAGTCGAGCAGTGGGTGCGCAGCCTCGGCGGCGAGCTGCCGGCGGCCGTCAAGGAAGCGGTGTCCCGCGTCGCGCGGGGCGGCGGCACGCCGCTCGTGGTGGCGGAGGGTCCGCGGGCCCTTGGGGTTGTCCACCTCAAGGACATCGTCAAGGGTGGGATCCGCGAACGGTTCACCGAGCTCCGCCGCATGGGCATCAAGACCGTGATGATCACGGGAGACAACCAGGAGACCGCCGCCGCCATCGCCGCCGAGGCCGGGGTGGACGACTTCCTGGCCCAGGCGACCCCGGAGGCCAAGCTCAGGCTGATCCGGGAGTACCAGTCGGGCGGCCGGCTAGTGGCGATGACCGGCGACGGCACCAACGACGCGCCCGCGCTGGCACAGGCGGACGTCGCGGTCGCGATGCACTCGGGCACGCAGGCCGCCAAAGAGGCGGGGAACATGGTGGACCTCGACTCCAATCCCACCAAGCTCATCGAGGTGGTGGAAACCGGGAAGCAGATGCTCATGACCCGGGGAGCGCTCACCACGTTCAGCCTGGCCAACGACGTCGCCAAGTACTTCGCCATCATCCCGGCCGCCTTCTCCGGCATCTTCCCGGCCCTGGGCGCGCTCAACGTGATGCGGCTCGCGAGCCCGGAGAGCGCCGTGCTGTCGGCCGTGATCTTCAACGCGCTCATCATCGTGGCGCTGATCCCGCTCGCCTTGAAGGGCGTGCGTTACCGCCCGATCGGCGCCGCGGCGGTGTTGCGTCGCAATCTCGTGATTTACGGGGTGGGCGGCCTGCTGGTCCCCTTCGCGGGGATCAAGCTGATCGATCTCGTGCTGGTCGCGATGGGGGCGGCATGATGGATCGAGATCGCTGTGACGGCGTGCGCTCGCGCGTGGTTCCGGGCTTGAAAGGCCGGCGCGGCGGCGCGGCCGCGCCGGACCGCCATGAATGGCGCAGGTCGTGGAACCCCGTGCTTCAGCACACGTCGCCGCAGGCGCCGAGCCGGCGCTTGAGCGCCGGAACGCCGGAGGCCGCCGTCTGATGTCCCAGTTCCGTCCCGCACTCATCTTGTTTGCGCTGTTCACCGCCCTCACCGGTCTCGTGTATCCAGCCGTGACCACCGGCCTGGCACAGCTCCTGTTCCCTCACCGGGCCAACGGCAGCCTGATCGCGCGCGACGGCCGCGTGGTGGGGAGCGCGCTAATCGGCCAGCCGTTCTCCGATCCGGCGTACTTCTGGAGCCGGCCGTCGGCCACGGGCCCCGTGCCCTACAACGCGGCGGCGTCCAGCGGCTCGAACCTGGGGCCGACCAACCCGGCGCTCGCGGATGCGGTCACGCAACGCGTCGCGGCCCTGCGCGCCGCAGACCCCTCGCAAACCGCGCCGGTGCCCGTGGACCTGGTGACCGCGTCCGGGAGCGGGCTCGATCCCCATATCTCGCCCGCCGCCGCCGCCTACCAGGTGAGCCGCGTGGCCCGGGCGCGTGGCCGGACCGCTCAGGAGATCCAGGCGCTCGTCGACCGCCACACGGAGCACCGGGCGCTCGGCTTAATCGGCGAGCCGCGGGTCAACGTGCTGCTGCTCAATCTGGCGCTGGACAGTCTCGCGCCGTTGCCGCCCCGATAGCCAACTGAGGGTCGCGCGACTTCCCGCGCCGAGCCCCGACCCCTACCGATAGAGGAACGTGTGCGTATGCGAGGATCACAGAAGTCTCAATTGATCGGCCGGCTGGCGTGCGCGGGAATGCTTGTCCCCGCGCTGCTCTCAGCCCAGGGGACGACCCAGACCGCGCCGGCGCCGACCGCACCGTTCGCATTCGCGGACTTCACGTGGCTGAACGGCAACAGCCGGCAACACACCTCGGTGCTCGACACCAAGTACTTCACGGGCGAGTTCCGACTCGACGCGACGTACATCCTGGACTTCAACCGGCCGGCGGACCACACACTGGTCGGGACGTCGGAGAGCGGTCGGACCAGCGAGGTTCAGGTCCAGCAGCTCGGCATCGGCGGTGACTTCCACGCCGGGGTCGCGCGCGGGCGCCTCATGACGCAGTTCGGCATGTACTCGACCATGACGCCGCGCAACGACGCGAGTCCGGGACGCGGGCAGTGGAGCCTCGACAACGCCTACCGCTACATCTCGGAAGCGTATGGCGGCATCCACCTCAACAAGATGCACGGCATCAATATCGACGCCGGCATCTTCATGTCGTACGTCGGCCTGTTCAGCTACTACAACTATGACAACTGGGCCTACCAGCCGTCGTACGTCTCGTCCAACACGCCGTGGTTCTTCAACGGCATCCGGCTCCAGTTCTTCCCCAGCGACAAGCTGAAGCTCGAGCCGTGGCTCATCAACGGCTGGCAGTCGTACGGCATGTTCAACAGCACGCCCGGGTTTGGCCTGCAGGTGCTCTGGCGCCCGACCGGGTCTCTCTCGATCCTGTCCAACAGCTATTACGGTAGAGACTGGCTGGGCCTCCCCGACCGCTGGCGTGTCCATTCCGACAACAGTCTCCAGGTCAAGTATCATGACCGGCCCACGGCCGCCATCCGCCGCGGCGCGTTCTCCCTCACGGTTGACGCCGGCTGTGAAGGCGGCGCGGGCGTGAGCTGCACCGGTGGCACCGATCCAGCTCAGTACTTCCTGGGTTTCATGCTCTACAACCGTCTCTGGCTCGCGAGCGACAAGCTGGCCATCACGGCGGGCGGCGGCGCCATGACCAACCCCGGTCGGTACCTGGTCCTCATGCCGCCGATCAACGGCGCGACCGCTTTCTCCGGCGCGCCGGGGTACTTCACATACAACCCTGGCGACCAGTTCAAGGCCTGGGACGCCTCGATCGGCTTCGACTACATGCCGGACGAGTTCGTCACCGTCCGGGCCGAGTTCGATCATCGCCACGCGAGCGTGCCGTATTTCGCGGGCCAGGGCGGGGTCACGCCGCTGGGCGGCAACACCGGCGCGCCGGGCTCGACCGTCGCGGGCTTCACCCCGGATCTCCGCCAAACAGAAAACCGGATCAACCTCGCCCTGCTCGTGAAACTCTGAGACCGGCGCGCGGCCGCAACGCCGCCAACCCGGGCCTCGCGCCGCGGCAAACGGCGGGGGTCGCAGACTAGATTACGGCGTGCATGCGACGCTGCCCGCCCAGTCGCGCGACCCCCGCCTAGCGCCGCGCCGCGGCGCCGGGTTGCAGTGCCGGCGCCGGTGACTCTGACGCCGAACACCCCCCCGCAGGCCGAGGCCGGGCGGCCGGCGCCAGTGGGGCGAGCCCCGCAGACTGCGCCGTCGGGCGGGGCGCTCCCGGCGCCGGGCCGACTCGCGCCGCCCCCGCTCCGCGACGAAGCGCTGCGGCAGGTACGGCTCGACGCGATGAAGCACAGGGCGACCGCGTTGCTCGCGGTCGCGGCGGGCGTATTCCTCGTAACCCGGCTGCTCGGCGACATCCATCCCGTGGTCGGCTTCGCGCGGGCGGCGGCGGAGGCCTCGCTGATCGGGGGCCTGGCTGACTGGTTCGCCGTCACGGCGCTGTTCCGGCGGCCCATGGGGCTCCCCATTCCGCACACGGCGATTCTGCCCCAGCGCAAGGAGCGGCTGGGCCGCACCCTGGGGAATTTCGTGCAGCAGCACTTCCTGTCTCGCGAGGTGCTCTCCGCCCGGCTCCGGGGCATGCGGATCGCCGAGCGTGCGGCGTGGTGGATCAGCCAGCCCGAGAACAGCCGGGTCATCGCGGCGCAGGTGGCGGCGGGCCTGGCGAAGACCGTGGAAGCCCTGCCCGACGAGGAGATGCGGGATCTCATTCGCCGGGGCATGGTCGCCCGGCTGCGCGAGGCGCGCGTCGCCCCGCTGCTGCGCAACGCGCTCGCAGTGGTGTCGGCGGGGGGCAAGCACCAGGAGCTGCTCAGCGAAGCGATCCGGCTCGCCGCGCGCGCCGTGGAGGACAACCGGGAGGCGATTCGGGAGCGCGTCAAGGCGGAGACCCCCTGGTGGGTGCCGGGGATCCTGGACGACAAGCTCTACCGCCGCATCCTGGTCGCGATCCAGAACATGCTGGGGGACGTGGAGCGCGATCCGCAACACCCGCTTCGCAAGAAGTTCGACGCCGTGCTGGACGGGTTCATCTATCAGCTGGAGTACTCGCCGGAGTTGGTGGCGCGCGCCGAGTCCCGGAAGCAGGAGCTGCTCGACGACCCGGTGGTGGCGGAGTTCGCGGGATGGCTGTGGGATCTCACGCGGCGCACCGCGCTCGATCAGGCGACCGCGGCGCGTGGGCCCTCGCCCGGCGCCCTGGAGCGCGGCATCGCGACGTTCGGGGCGTCGGTGCACGGGAGTCCCGCCCTGCTCGGGCAGCTTGACGACACCATGATCGAGTTCACGCTGGCGGCGGTCGAGCAGTATCGTGGGGAGGTCGCCGCGCTGATCGCCGACACGGTGGCGGCCTGGGATCCCGACGTCACCGCCCGCCGCATCGAGCTCGCGATCGGGCGGGACCTACAGTTCATCCGGATCAACGGCACGCTGGTGGGCGCGCTGGTCGGGCTGGCGCTCTACACGCTCGCGTATTTGTGGCGCTGAGGGACCGGCGCGTCGGCGGCGCCGCGACCGACCCGGCTATCCGGTCTGCACGGGAGCGCTCGCGGGCGCGGCTTGGTCGAACTGGCGGAAGCTCCGGGAGACCCAGTAGAACGCCGCCGCGGCGAGCGCCAGCAGTCCCGCCCCCGCCGCGAGCTCACCGAAGATGACCTTGCCGATCCCGAACAGCGTGGCGTAGACGGCCACAATCCCCGCGATCCAGTGACTCCAGGCCATCCCGCCGCCGGCGATGCCCTCGCGGCCGAAGCCTCCCGCCTCGGCCACGCGGCGCCACCCCGGTCCGCCGGGACGGACTCGCCGGTAGAAGCTCTGCAGCATGGCGTCGGGCTCGGGGCTCGTCATCAGCGTCACCGCCACCCAGGTGACTGTGGTGACCGCTACCGTGATCAGCATGATCCAGGCGTCGGCGTTGGGATCGCCGGGCGCGAATCGGTGGGGGATCGTGAGGCTGGTGATGCTCGCGACCACGAACGACGTCACCATGGCGCTGATCTCGGACCACGCGTTGATGCGCCACCAGTACCAGCGCAGGATCAGCACCAGACCGGTGCCGGCACCGAGCGACAGGAGGAACCGCCACGCCCGCTCCACGGAGCTGAGCTGCCAGGTCACCAGGATCGAACCCAGGAAGAGGAGCACGGTGGCGAGGCGCGAGACCGTGACGTAGTGCTTCTCCGTGCCGCGCTTGTGGAGGAAGCGCTTGTAGAAGTCGTTCACGAGATAGGACGCACCCCAGTTGAGCTGGGTCCCGACGGTGGACATGTAGGCGGCCGCGAACCCGGCGAGCATGAAGCCGCGCCACGGGGTGGGCAACAGGTCCACGAAGGCGTGCACGTAGCCGGCTTCGCGGTCCTGCAGGGTTGGGTAGAGCACCACCGTGGCGAGGCCGGTGACGATCCAGGGCCAGGGCCGGAGCGCGTAGTGCGCCACCTGGAACGCGAGGGTGGCGAGGACGCCGTCCCGCTCAGTGCGGGCGGAGAAGATGCGCTGGGCCACGTACCCGCCGCCGCCGGGCTCCGCTCCCGGATACCAGGCCGCCCACCACTGTACCGCGAGGAAGACCCCCAGCGTGAGGAGCGGCATCCAGGCGTGCGCCTGGAGACCGCCCGCGCCGATGGAAACGGGGAGGACGGACAGCGCGGCGCGGTCGCTCCCGAAATGGGCCGCGAGCCCGACCTTGAGCGCGTCGATGCCGCCGACCGCTTTCACCGCGAAGACGGCCAGGACGATCACCGCCGACATCTTGATGACGAACTGGACCAGATCGGTCCAGAGCACCGCCCACATGCCGGCCGCGACCGCGTAGGCGACCGTGATGGCGAAGCACACGCCGACAGCCAGGATCGGTGAAATGCCGAGCGAGATCGACAGGATCTTGATCATCGCGCGGGTCACCCACCCGAGGATGATCAGGTTGATCGGGATGGCGAGGTAGAGCGCGCGGAACCCACGCAGGAAGGCGGCCGGCTTGCCACTGTAGCGGATCTCGGCGAACTCGACGTCGGTCATCACCTTGGCGCGCCGCCAGAGCCGGGCGAAGAAGAACACGGTGAGCATGCCGCTCATCACGAAGTTCCACCACAGCCAATTGCCGGCGACGCCGTGCGCGGCGACGAGCCCGGTGACGACGAGCGGCGTGTCCGCCGCGAACGTGGTCGCGACCATGGAAGCGCCAGCCAGCCACCAGGTCACCCGGCGGCCCGAGATGAAGTACTCGCTCAGGCTTTCGCTGGCCCGCCGCGTGAAGTACATCCCGATTGCAACGGTGAAGCCGAAATACGCCGCAACAATCGCCCAGTCGATCGCGGTGAGCCTCATGTGCCTCCGGGGGCAATGGGGTCATCCGACCCGCCGGGGAAGCGGTGCGATGCGGAGCACCGTGCCGGTGTGGTCGCGGACGTCGGTCGAATGTAACGGGAGCGACTACGCACTGGTAAGCGGGCGGCTGCGCGGCGACCACCCGAGTCCCGGCGCTGACGGTCCCGGGCTCGTTGGAGAGGAGCGACCCTAGGCGAACGCTTCGGCGCGCTTGAGCAGCTCCTCCAGCCCGGGCTCGTCAGGGTTCCACGGCTTGCCCGGATGGATCACCGCCACCTGGCAGCTTTCGGCCGCCTGGACCATCTGCGCGTACGTCCCGGCTTTCAGGTCCGCGATGTACGCCTGCTTGTTCTGGTTGTACTTGAACATCCGGTCGTTGATCTTCGTGCACTCGTTGCACGTCGAGCAGCGGAGCGTCTCGATATACGGCTCGCCCGGGGGCTTCGCTTCCGCCGGCTCGGGGGGCGCGACGGGCGCCGGTGCCGCCCCGGTCGCGGCGGCGGCCGTCGGGACCGCCTCCACTACCGCCACCGCCTCCGCGGCCCGAGCTTCGGCCTCGCGCTGCGCCTGCGCCTCCCGTGCCTGCCGCTCGCGGGCGAGCGCGCGCTCCACATGGGAGCTGTGGACGCCGGCCCACTCCTGGAGGCTGCGCCACTGCTCGCGGGACCGCCACGCCTCGCGGATCAGCCTCGCGTCCACCAGCACGCGATGCAGGCCGCCGCTCGAGTCGGCCATCAGCACGTACGGCACCTTGTCGGGCAAACCCCGCGGTCCGTTCGCCATGAACTCGGCAACGGGGATCATGCAGCCGTTCCATTGCTCCTTCGGGACGCGCGCGAAATACCCCGCGTACCGGGCGTCACAGGCGAGGAGGTCCACCAGCGTGAAGCGTACCTCCTCGGACATCCGCTGGAGCGACTCGTCCTCGTAGCTGAGGTCGTGCGCTGGCCAGTCGTGCTCCGCCTGCGGGTTCCGGTCGATCGAGAACCGCGACGCCCAGTCCGGGCCCGCCGACGGGTCGTAGACGAACGCGGGAAACGCCCGCGACTCGAGTGCGGCCGCGGAGGCAAGGTAGGGCGGCAGATCATCCGTCCACTCACCTACGCCAGAGTGGACGCTGAACAGCGTGGGTCCGGCGAACTCGACGCCGCGGAGGATCTGATCCCGGAACCGGTAGAGGTGGGAGCTGGGCGACTGCAAGACGTACACGTCCGCGGCATCGATCGCCGCCTGCACGAGCTTCCGCGCAGCCAGGCCGGCAGACGGGTGGCTATCGCCGAACTGGGACGGCTCCAGCAGGTCGTCCGTCTGGATCAGCACCTTCAGGGGAACGCCCGCGCACAGCGCTTCCGTCAGCTTCGCGATGTCGGCCGCCCTCAGCGTGTCCGCGTTGAGGCAGACCAAGTAGTCCGGGAATCGCGCACGATCCACCGGGTCGAGTTCGCGGCCGTTCAGCGCCTCGAACACCGCGTCATGGGCACCGTCGCGGTACCCGCCGTCGATTTCGAGGCCGGCCGCTGTGATGGTGTTCGCCAGCGCGGTCAGGCCCGGGAGGCGCTGGGCGTGGGCCTCGAGCGCGTCCCCCAGGGTCTTGAACACGAAGTCAGCCGGCGCGAAGCTGTGCGATCGGAGCGTCGCCAGCAGATGCTCGACCCGCGCGCGGCGCACGTCCGACAGCCGGACCACCGGCCGCGTCGTCGTGAGCAACTGGGACATGGCCGCGAAGTCGAAGTCGTTGGCGAACGCCCGGCCAACGGACGCGCGCAGGCGCTCGGCGCCAAGCCCGGTCTCCGAGTTCGCGTCCGCGGCACCCAGGATGTCGGAGAGCTTGCGGGCCAGCCGATCGATCTCCTCCTGCATCCGCCGGACCTTCCGCGCCTGCGCTCGCTGCCAGACATGCGTGAACAGGCGAACGGGCAGGGCGCGATCGCATCCGACGACCTCGCCGTCCACCGAGAGCACGCCCCGGAGCCGGGCGCAGCTGTCCTTCAGCAGGGACTCACCCCCGGTCAGCAGCTGCCGCTCCGCCTGGTCCCACAGCACCGACAGGGTGCCCGTGGCGCCGGCCGCGACCGCCTCGCGGATCTTCCGCTCGAGCCGGAAGGCATGGTGCCGCAGCCGCTCGGCGTCGGTGCCGACGCCGACCTCGCCGAGCAGCACATCGAACAGGCCCGAGAGGGACAGGATCACCGGCTCGCCCGCCGGAGCGGACGTCAGCACCAGCGGGTAGTCGTGGCGCAGGGTGGTAAGGGCCCGATATCGGGCAAGCGGGGCGGGGCGCAACCGGAGCGGCGCGATGGGGCTCAGCCCAGCACCGGCGCGGCCGGTCAGCACGAACGCGAGCTGCGCTTGGAGGTCAGCTTCCATGGCTCGTGATGGTGAACTTGTCGAACTCGGCTTCCAGGCCTCGCCGGATCATGTCGGTCGTGCGCTGGTCCATGTTGCGCCGGAGATCCTCGTAACACGGGGCGTCGGGATTGTGATACAGGATGCCGACGGGAATTGGGTCGGGCGTCGACGCGATCTCGCGCGCGCGATGGATGTTGGAGGGATCGTGCTCCAGCTGGTTCCGGTAGATCTGCGCCAGCGCCGGACTGAGCTTGAGACCCCGCTCGTGGCGGAGGATCAGGACCCTCTGGGGATCGCGGACCCACGGGTCCAGAGCCCCGGGCATGAACTCCGGACAGCGCTGCACGATCCTGATGAAGGAGAGGCCTCTGTGGTGGTAGGCCGCCCGCACGATCTCGTAAAGGACTTCCGGGATCCAGTCAACGGCCTGCGCGACGAACGAGACGTTCTGCACGCCCAGCGTCACGGTCAGCGGCTGCAGCGGATTGAGATGCGCGCCCAGCGGCGTCGTGTTGGTCTTGAGGCCCCGTGGCGACGTGGGCGACACCTGCATCTTGGTGAGACCATACACCTGATTGTCGTGCACCATCACCGTCAAGTTCATGTTATAGCGCACCGCGTGCACCCAGTGCGCCGCGCCGATGCTGAAGCAGTCGCCGTCCCCGGTGTTGACGAACACCGCCAGATCGGGCCGGACCATGCGGATGCCCTCGGCCACCGGCAGTGCCCGGCCGTGCAGCCCGTGGAACCCGTAGGTGTTCATGTAGTGTGGCAGCCGGCTGGAGCAGCCGATGCCCGACACGAACACGGTCTTCTCCGGACGCAGCCCCTCGTCCCGACAGAGCCGCTGGACGGCCGCCAGGATCGCATTGTCACCGCAGCCGGTGCACCAGCGGGGGACGCCCTTCTGGTAGTCCTCGATCTCGTGCTGCTCGTCGTACATCCGCAGCAGGCACGCCGTCGCGCCGTTCGTCATCGTCGCTTGCTCGCTCATGGCCGGTCCAGCCTCTCGAGGATCGCACGGCGGACGCTGCCGGGCTTGATCGGCTGGCCGCGGACTTCGCTCCAGCAGTCCACGTCGATCAGATAGCGCGCGCGGAGCAGCATCGCGACGGCCGCATACCGGCGGTTCGACTCGTCGATGATCTCCTCGTCCGCGCGGTCACACCAATTGCCCTCGATGGTCATAACCCGCTTGAACCGCTGCATGATCTCCTTGATGCCGGGCGCCAGCGGCTGCAGGAACCGAAGATGCATGGAGGAAACCCGACGGCCCTCGGCGCGCAGACCCTCGACGGCCTCCTCGATCGCGCCGCGGGTGCTGCCCCAGCCGATGACCAGCAGGTCGCCGGTCTCACCGCCAAACACCGGGGGCGGCGCGAGCGTCCGCTGGAACGCGGCGAGCTTGAGGCTTCGCGCCCGGATGCCCTGCTGGTTCAACTCCGGATCGTACGCCACCGCGCTGTTCTGGTCGTGGGCGAGCCCGGTTAGCGTGTGCGTGCCCCCGGGTTGGCCGGGGATGAAGCGTCGCGCCAGTCCGGTCCGCGCATCCCAGCTGTACGGCTTGAGCCCACGGGGCACCGCGCTCTGGTCTACCGGCGGCGCCACCCAGGCCTCGTCGAACTGGGGCCGCGGGAACGGCGTCTGGGCCGTCGCCAAATTGGCGTCCGACAGAACCACCACCACCGTATTGAAGGTTTCGGCGATCCGGCGGGCCGCGATGACGGAGTAGAAGCAGTCCTCGATCGTGCTGGCGGCCATGACGACCTTGGGCGCGTCGCCATGGCTGCCGAAGATCGCCGCCAGCAGGTCACCCTGCTCCGCCTTGGTCGGCTGACCCGTGCTGGGGCCGCCCCGCTGGACGTTCACGACCACAAGCGGAATCTCCCCCATCACGGCGAGTCCAAGCACCTCTTGCTTCAGCGAGTAGCCCGGCCCCGACGTGATCGTCACCGCGCATTTCCCGGCGTAGGAGGCGCCGACGGCGAACGCGCAGGCCGCGATCTCGTCCTCGGCCTGGTGGACGACGCCGCCCACACGCTCGAAGATCTCGCTCAGATAGTGTGAGGCGGACGTGGCGGGCGTGATCGGGTACATGGCGCAGATCTCCATGCCCGACGCGAGCACCCCGAGCGCCACCGCCGTGTTGCCGTTGATCACGATCTGCGGCTCGGTGACGGGCGCCGCCGGGATCGCGAACTTGAAGTCCAGGTGCTGCTCGGCCCATGAGTGGCCGGCCTCGAGCAGCTTCACGTTGCTTTCGATGACGTCCGCCGCTTTCTTCCGGAACGTCCGCGCCACCTGGTCGCGCGCCAGCTGCAAGTCCAGACTGTAGATGTTGCACAACATGCCCAGCACGAACATGTTCTTGCCGCGCCGGGGATCATCCACGATTTCCAGACACTCCTGCTCCATCGGGATCTCGTACAAGCGATAGCCCGCGGTCAGCAGGTCGCGGCAGGTTCCCGCGTACGAGGCGGCGATCTCCGGATTGTCGTCTTCCCGCCATGCGCTCTCGAGCAGAACGATGCAGCCGGGCTTGAGCTCGCCCGCCCGCACCCGGCCGAGCAGCACTTGCTCGTTGAACGCCACCACCAGGTCCGCCTCGTCGCCGCCGTTGGTGATGCGGCGCGAACCCAGGCGGATGCGGTTCCCGCTGGCGCCCGCGATGCTGCGGGCCGGCGGCTGGATCTCGGCCGGGATGATCTCGACGGTCCAGACGCCGTTCCCGGTCCGCGCCGCGATCGCGCCGAGCGACTGGCCGCAGCGCTGCGCGCCCTCTCCCGAATCGCTGATGATGTCGATGATGTGCTCGCGCAGGGTCGTGACCGTCTTCCGGCCGTCCGTTCCCGCGACTGCCGAGGTCGTCGCCATCGGTCCGCTCGTCGCCGCAGTGGTCATGGGGCCGCCGTTGCCATCGTGGGCGTCGCCGCGACGCGCAGGCGTCCAAAGTTCCGCTCGCTCGTGGCAATCCCGAACACGGCGTCCGCGCCGGGGTCGTACGGCTGGCTCGGATCGCGGATGCCGAGGTACTCCCGAATGCTCCGCGCGGCCTTGCGTCCGGCACCCATCGCCAGGATCACGGTGGCCGCGCCGGTCACGATATCACCACCCGCGTACACGCCGGCTATCGAGGTCGCCAGGTTCTCGTCCGCCTCGATGTAGCCGCGCTTGTTCAGCTTGAGCTTCGAGGTCTGGCCGATGATCGGGTTCGCGTGGGTCCCGATGGCGAACACGACCTGGTCGGTCACGAACTCGAATTCGCTGCCCTTGATGGGGATCGGACGCCGCCGGCCCGAGTCGTCGGGCTCACCCAGCTCCATCTTGATGCAGCGCAGGGCGCGCACGTTGCCCTTGCCGTCGTCCAGCACCTCGACGGGCGCCGTCAGCCAGTGGAACTCGATGCCCTCTTCCTCGGCATGGTGGACCTCCTCCACCCGGGCCGGGGCCTCGGTTCTGGAGCGGCGATAGATGCAGTGCACCTTCTCGGCGCCGAGCCGCAGACACACCCGCATCGCGTCCATCGCGGTATTGCCGGCGCCGACCACCGCCACCTGCTTGCCGAGCGGGATCGGGGTGTCGTACTGAGGGAAATCCCGGGCGCGCATCAGGTTGCAGCGCGTCAGCAGCTCGTTGGCCGAGAGCACGCCGGCCAGCGACTCCCCGGGAACGCCCATCATGCTGGGGTACCCCGCCCCCGTGCCGATGAACACCGCATGGAACCCCATCTCATTGAGCATCTGCTCGATCGTGAACAGGCGCCCGACCAGCGTGTTGCACTCGAACCGCACACCGAGCTTCCTCAGATTCTCGATCTCGGCGTCGATGACCTCGTTGGGCAGCCGGAAGTCGGGGATGCCGTACCGCAGCACGCCGCCGGGCTCGTGAAATGCCTCGAACACGGTCACCGCGCAGCCCGCCTTGGCCAGATCGGCCGCGCAGGCGATGCCGGCCGGGCCGGATCCCACGATCCCGACCCGGAAGCCGGTGGGCTCGATGTACGGCACTCGCGCCCAACGCCCCGCGATGGCGCGGTCGCCGACGAACCGCTCGAGCCGGCCGATCGCTACCGGCTCCAGCGTATCCGCCACCGTACAGACCACCTCGCACTGCGTTTCCTGGGGACAGACGCGGCCGCAGATGGCCGGCAGGAGATTCGTCTCCGCGATCACATCGTAGGCGCCACGGTAGTCCTTTTCCCCGATCTTCCTGATGAACTCGGGGATGTTGATGGCCACCGGACAGCCAGGGACGCATGGCTTGTCGTCACACATCAGGCACCGCTCGGCCTCCACGAGGGCATCCGCCTCGAGGTAGCCGCAATTCACCTCGGTGAAGTTGCGGATCCGCTCCGCCGGCGGCTGCTCGCGGGCCGGTGTCCGCTCCTGCGGGATCGTCCGGATCGTGCGCTTCTTTGACGCCATCGCCCTACCTCTCCCCCTCAGTCATGAGCTTCGTGACCCAGGCATCGGTCGCGTCTACCAGCCGGCAGCTCTCCGACCAGCGCTCCAGGGCCACTTTTTCCTCGGCCGTGAAGCGCCGTAGGCGCATCATCAGGTCGTCGAAGTCCACCTTGTGGCCGTCAAAATCCGGCCCATCGACGCACGCGAACTTCACTTCGCCACCCACGCGCACCCGGCACCCACCGCACATGCCGGTCCCATCAACCATGATCGGGTTCAGGCTCACGACCGTCTTGATGCCGCGCGGCCGCGTCGTTGCGGCGCTCGCCTTCATCATTATGGGCGGGCCGATCGCCACCACCTCGTCGATGTCCTGGTGCTGCTCCATCGCGAGCTTGATCCCTTCGGTGACGAGGCCCTTGATGCCGGTCGAGCCGTCGTCCGTGCACAGGATCAGCTCGTCGCACACGCTGCGGAACTTCTCCTCCCAGAACACCAGCTGCTTCGTCCGGAAACCGAGGACCCCGATGACGTAGGCGCCACTCTCCTTGTAGGCACGCGCTTGCGGGAAGACCGGGGCCACGCCCAGGCCCCCGCCGACGCACACCACCTTCTTGGCGTGCCCAATGGGGCTCGGGAGCCCCATCGGCCCCACCATCGCATGGAGCCTGCTGCCGACTCGGCAACTGCGCTGCATCTCACGCGTCGTCTTCCCGACCGCCTGGACCACGAGCGTGATGGTTCCCTTGTCGCGATCGAAGTCCGCAATCGTGAGGGGAATGCGCTCGCCATGCTGCTGCAGCATCACGACGACGAACTGTCCCGGCTTCGCCGCCCTGGCCATCAGGGGATGCCGCACCTCGAGCATGTAGGTGACGTCGGAGTAGTCCTCGCGCGCCACGATATCGAAGGGAGAATCTGTATGAACCGTCAAGACGTTGCCCCCTCCCTGAGGCGGGCAGCTGGCACTGGGGAACGCAGTTCCGACAGACCGCGTCGGGATTGTCGGCAGCAAGTTATCTAGGGTGTCAAACAATGCGAATAAGCTGCACTTTAAGAAATCTTCATGCTTCGGAGCAAGTGGGGCAGGAAGACCGCGACGCTGAACCGGATGAACCGGCCGGCGAAGCCGAACAGGATGAACGGCAGGAGCGGGAAACGGAGCATGCCGGCCGCCACGCTCACGACGTAGAAGGGGGGCAACCCCGAGGCCGCACTCACGAAGATCATCGCGTTGCCCACCTCTTTGCGCCCCCGGTATCGGGCCGTGGCCTGCCCGATCAGGCGTTGCATACGCTCGCCGGGGATCCTGAGCGCGCCGCGCCCGGCCCCGTACATCCCGACCTTGCCGAGCATCTGACCCGCCGTGGCCGCGATCACGAGCGGCCAAGCAAGCTCCGGCGGGGTCAGCAGCGAAGCGGCGATGAGGTAAGCCTCGGCATGCATCACCGGAATGATGGCGCTGCCGATGCAATAGACGAAGGTGCCGAGCAGGACGAGAACGGAGTCCATGAGAGTCCCCAGACGTAGGGACACCGTCGGGGTGTGGGGAGTGCCCTCCCCGCTTCGCTGTCTCCCGTTCACCGACGCCCGGCAGTAGCTTCGCAGGCATGACGGCGCCCGAGCGGCCGGATCCCGACGCCCTCCTCGCGCGGGTCGCGGAGGAGGAGACGCAGGCGCGCCGTGGCCGCCTCAAGCTGTTCTTCGGCGCGGCTCCGGGCGTGGGGAAGACCTACACCATGCTGGAAGCCGCGCGCGCCTCGCGTGCTGAGGGCGTGGACGTGGTGGCCGGCGTGGTGGAGACCCACGGCCGCCCCGAAACCGAGCGGCTGCTCGACGCCCTCGACGTGCTTCCGCGCCGGAGCGTCGAGTATCACGGCACCACGTTGCAGGAATTCGATCTCGACGCGGCGCTCGCCCGCCGGCCCGGTCTGATCCTGGTGGACGAGCTGGCGCACACCAACGCGCCCGGCTCGCGCCACACCAAGCGGTGGCAGGACGTGGAGGAGCTGCTGGCCGCCGGGATCAGCGTCTCGACCACGCTCAACGTTCAGCATATCGAGAGCCTCAACGACGTCGTGGCCCAGATCACGGGCGTGGTGGTCCGGGAAACCATTCCGGACGCCGTGTTCGAGCGGGCCGATGAAGTGGAGCTGGTCGACATCTCGGCCGAGGTGCTGATCGAGCGCCTGCGCGACGGGAAGGTCTACGTCCCCGAGCAGGCGGCGCGCGCGCTGGAGCGGTTCTTCCGCAAGGGCAATCTGATCGCGCTGCGCGAGCTGGCGTTGCGACGCACGGCGGAGCGGGTGGAAGCGCAGATGCGCGGCTACCGCGAAGCCCACGGGATCGAGCGGACCTGGCCCGCCGGCGAACGGATTCTGGTCTGCATCGGGCCCAATCCGGCCTCGGCCCGCCTCATCCGGGCGGGCCGCCGCATGGCCTCCGCGCTACACGCCGACTGGCTGGTGCTCCACGTTCAGTCGAGCCGGCAGCGGCTCTCCACCGCCGACCGCGACGCCTTGACGGTGAACCTCCGCCTTGCCGAGCAGCTCGGCGCACGGACCGTCACGCTCAGCGCGGACGACGTGGTGCCGGAGATTCTCGCCTACGCCCGCGGCCAGAACGTCAGCCGGATCATCGCCGGCAAGCCGACGCACCCGCACTGGCGCGACCGACTGACCGGGTCGCTGCTGGACAAGCTGATTCGCGGAAGCCGTGAGATCGATGTGTACGTGATCACGGGCGAGGTGGCGGAGGGAACGCCGGTACGCCGCGAGCGCCCGCCGCTCTCGACGGGGGCCTACCTCGGCGCCGCGGGCGTCGTGGCAGCCGCGGCGGCCGTCGGGCTCGCGGTGCGCGCCTGGGTGAGCACGACCGACATCGCGATGCTGTTCCTGCTCGCCGTGATGGTCGCGGCCGCACGCTACGGCACCCGGCCTTCGGTCCTCGCGTCCGCGCTCGGCATCGCCGTGTTCGATTTCTGCTTCGTGCCGCCGTACTATACGTTCGCCGTCGCCCACGCGGGCTATCTGTTCACGTTCGTCGTGATGCTCGTCGTGGCGCTGCTCATCAGCCGCCTCGCCGCCCGCATCCGGGGTCAGGCGGACGCGGCGCGCGAGCGCGAGCAGCACACGGCGGCGCTGTACGCCCTGAGCCGGCGGCTCGCCGCGGCACGCGATGCGCAGGAACTGGCGGCGGCGCTCTCGACGCAGGTGCGCGAGACGTTCGGGGCGCCGGGGACCGTTCTCCTGCCCGACGAGCACGGCGACCTCCAGCCCGCGGCAGCCGCGAACGACGGCGCGTTGAGCGAGGCGGCGCTGGGTGTCGCGCGCTGGGTGCTGGGACATCAACAGCCCGCGGGGACCGGCACCGACACGCTGCCTGGGGCGGACGCGCTCTACCTCCCGCTGACGGCCTCGAACCGGACGGTCGGGGTCTTGCGGGTGGCGACGCGCGATCCGCGGCGCGCGCGCGATCCGATCGAGCGCCAGCTGCTCGAGGCGATCGCCGACCAGGCCGGCGTGGCGCTCGAGCGGGCCGATCTGGTGCGCCGCTCGGAGCGCGCGCGACTCGAGATCGAGGCCGAGCGTCTGCGCACGGCGCTGCTCAGCTCGCTGTCGCACGACCTGCGCACCCCGCTCGGCGCCATCGAGGGTGCGGCTTCCACGCTGCTCGAGAGCGGAACCGCGATCGACGCGGCAAGCCGGCGCGACCTGCTGGCTTCCGTGCTGGACGAATCGCGCCGCATGGGCCGGCTGATCGGCAACCTGCTCGAGATGGTCAAGGTCGAGTCCGGTCTGGTGGAAGTCCGCAAGGAGTGGCAGCCGCTCGAGGAAGTCGTCGGCATCGCGCTGCTCCGGCTCGACGCGCAGCTCGCGGGACGCGAGATTCACACCCATCTGCCGGGCGACCTTCCCCTCGTGCCGATTGACGGGCTGCTGATCGAGCAGGTGCTGATCAACCTGCTCGACAACGCGGTGAAGTACACGCCGCCCGGCGCGCCGATCGATATCGACGCGGAGCTGGGCGACGGCGCGCTCCTCGTCGAAGTCGCGGACCGCGGCCCGGGGATCCCCCGGGGCGAGGAGGAGCGCGTGTTCCAGAAGTTCACACGGCTCGCCGACCGCGCCGCCCCAGGCGGCGCCGGGCTCGGCCTCGCCATCTGCCGCGGGATCGTCGCCGCGCACGGCGGCCGGATCTGGGTGGAGCCACGGCCGGGCGGTGGCGCGCGGTTCCGCTTCTCGTTGCCGATCGAGGGGCCGGCGCCGCCCCCGCCGCCTACTGATGAAGCGGAGGCAGTCCCCCACACGCCGACGACCGCATGACCACGCCAGCCGCCGTCATCCTGCTGATCGAGGACGAGCCCCAGATGCGGCGGTTTCTGCGTGCCGGACTCGGCGCGCAGGATTACGACCTCGTCGAGGCCGAGACCGGTCGCGAGGGCCTTACCCAGGCGGCGGGCCGCCGGCCCGATGTCGTGCTGCTCGACCTGGGCCTCCCCGACACGGACGGGCTCGAGGTGATTCGGCGCCTGCGCGAGTGGTCGCCCGTGCCGATCATCGTGATCTCGGCCCGCGGGCGCGAGCAGGACAAGATCACGGCGCTGGACCTCGGCGCCGATGACTACCTCACCAAGCCGTTCAGCGTGGGCGAGCTGCTGGCGCGGGTGCGGGTGGCGCTGCGCCACGCCCGGCGCGCCGCGGACGGCACAGACCAGCCGGTGTTTGAGGTGGGCGGCCTGCGGGTCGATCTCGCGCGGCGCGAGGTCGCGGTGCGCGACGCTCCGGTGCACCTCACGCCGACGGAATACAAGCTGCTCGCCGTGCTGGTGCGATTCGCGGGGCGGGTGGTGACCCACCGCCAACTCCTCAAGGAAGTGTGGGGACTCTCCGCCACGACGCAGGCGCACTACCTGCGGGTCTACATGGCGCAGCTCCGGCACAAGCTCGAGGCCGATCCCGCCCGGCCCAGCTACCTCCTGACCGAGCCCGGTGTGGGCTACCGGCTGCGGGACGAGTAGCTCCCGCTGAACCACCTGGCGAAGTCTGTCCCGGCCCCTTGCCGGTCCTCTTGCATTCGTTCGATCCGAACCGCGTCAGAGTGGTGACGGACCGTCTGCGAGGCGGGTTATCATCGCAGCGCGGTCAGCAATGGACACGACATCCCAGCGTCTTGGCCCCTGGGCTTCCGTGGTTCGCCGCTGGTTGGGTGCTGGCGTGGCGAAATCGGTAAACGCGACGGAATCGGAGTCCGTTGGGCGCAAGCCCTTGTGGGTTCGAGTCCCACCGCCAGCACCCACGCGCCATTGACCGTAGAGTCCGGCCGAGCGTAACTTGGATTTGCGGACTCCGATTCGCGTAGCGGTTTCGCTGCGCTCGACGAGCCGGACGGCGGAAGCCGTTCGGCTCGTTCGCCTTGCACGTATATTCCCCGCTCGTGCCCCGTCGCACGACTGCCTCAGCACCCGCTCTGTCGTCCGGAGGAGACCCCATGTTCCGTCTCTCCCTGGTGGTTGCCGTGTTCGCCACTGCGCTCGCCCTGCCAGCCTCCGCGCAGCGTCCGCCCATTCCCGTGCGCGACACGGTGGTGGCCGAGGCCGCACCCCTGCCTGTGCCGAAGGAGATGTCCTCGGTTACCGAGCACACCATCCGGATCGACGGACAGGTAGTGCCGTACCGGGCGACCGCGGCGACCATGCTGCTTAGGAACGGCCGGGGGGAGCCGATCGGCAGCCTGTACTACACGGCGTACACCCGCACCGACGTGAAAGACGTGAGCCGGCGGCCGCTCGCGTTCCTCTACAACGGCGGCCCGGGCTCGGCCTCCGCCTGGCTGCACATGGGCGCGTTCGGCCCGCGCCGCATCGTGACCGCCGACGCCGCGCCGACGCCGCCCGCGCCCTACCAGTGGGTGGACAACGCCAGCAGCCTGATCGACGTGGCCGATCTCGTGTTCATCGACCCGATCGGCACCGGCTTCAGCCGGGTGGTCGGCAAGGGCACGGGCCGGGACTTTTGGGGGATCGACGAGGACGCGGCGTCGCTTGCCGACTTCATCAGCCACTACGTGAGCCAGAACGCCCGCTGGAACTCGCCCAAGTACCTGATCGGCGAGAGCTACGGCACGACGCGCTCAGCGGTGCTGGTGAACCGGCTGCAGCGGCGCGAGGGCATGGACTTCAACGGGGTCGTGCTGATCTCGGCCGTGCTCGATTTCGAGACGCTCGCATTCGCGCCGGGCCACGACATCGGCTACGCGCTCTACTTGCCGAGCTACGCGGCGACCGCCGCCTACCACGGACTGATACCCAAGCCGCAGAACCTGGCCACGTTCCTCGACGAGGTGCGGCGCTACGCGCTGGGTCCCTATCTCGCGGCGTTGTCCAAGGGCGGGAGCCTGTCCGACGCCGACCGCGCGACGACGCTGCAGCAGCTCTCGCGGTACACCGGACTGTCCGAGGACTACCTCGCCAAGGCCGACCTGCGGGTGAACCTCGGTCAGTTCCGGGCCGAGCTGCAGCGCCGCCAGGGCCTGGCGACCGGCCGGCTCGATTCGCGGTTCGACGGGCCGATGGGAGACCAACTCGCCGAAACCGCCGACTACGACCCCCAGTCCACCGCGATCAGCAGCGCCTACACGGCGGCGATCAACTCGTACTTGCGCGACGACCTCAAGTTCACCACCGACGAGCGCTACAGCCTCTCGGGTGGCACGCCCGGCTGGAACTGGACGCGCGAGGGGCAGGCCGGGGGCGGGGGCGGAGGTCGCGGCGGTGCTCCCTACGTGGGATCCGACCTCGCGCAGGCGCTGCTCACGAACCCCAACCTCCGGGTCCAGATCGAGAACGGCTACTACGATCTGGCGACGCCGTTCTTCGCGATCGAGTACACGATCGACCACTTGGCCGTGCCGGCCACCGCGCGCGCGCACGTCGAGCAGCGCTACTACGAGGCGGGGCACATGATGTACGTGCTTGAGCCGGAGCTGGTGAAGCTCAAGGCGAACATCGCGCGGCTGATCGCGGCGACGTCGGGGCGCTGAGCCGTGCCCCTCGGTTACCGCCGGCGACCCCAGTCATCACATTACGGGACCTTTCTCGGAGCGCGCCCGATGCCCAGACGATTCCTCGCCAGAACCCTGGCGATTCTCGCGGTCACACCTTTCCTCTGGTCCGCCTGCTCCCGACCGGCCGCCCACGAGGGGGTCGAGTACCGTTCGCCGGCGGGCGTCGCCTACTATGCCCAGTCCGACACGGGAGGAGTCGCCCGCGCCGAGTCCGCGCTCGCGGCCGACCCCCGGAACGTCGACCGCCTCATCCAGCTCGGCCTCGCCCAATCGGCCATCCGGCGGTACCGCGAGGCGATCGCCACCTTCACTCGCGGCATCGCGATCGCGCCGGACAACGCGGTGCTCTACCGCTGGCGCGGGCACCGCTACCTCTCGGTGCGGGAGCTGGACAACGCCCGCGCCGACCTGGAGCGCGGGCTCGCGCTCGACTCGACGCTCTACGGCTGCTGGTACCACCTGGGCATCGTGAAGTACGTGACCGGCGACTTCACCGGCGCGGCAGACGCCTTTGCGCACGCGCTGCCCCTGGCGCCCGAGCCGGGGGAGCGGGCCGGCTCGATCGACTGGTCGTGGATGGCACTGTCGCGCGCCGGCCGCGCCGC
>Ga0153916_10000395_pt1 | contig 28825 bp, 24 predicted proteins | sample Opewatmetagenome_FD_109642 | JGI IMG/M metagenome (GOLD analysis project Ga0153916, IMG submission 109642) | Freshwater wetland microbial communities from Ohio, USA - Open water 3 Core 3 Depth 4 metaG | ecosystem: Environmental > Aquatic > Freshwater > Wetlands | place: USA: Ohio, Lake Erie...
CCGTCGCCATCAACGACCTCATCGACGAGGAGGCCGGGGCCTACGAGCAGAAGCGGGTCAAGATCCGGGGCCTCTACGAGGGAGTACCCGAAGCCATCACGAACAACCTCCACTGGATGGTGCTTTACCAACCGGGAAGTCATCGTTTCTACACGCCGGCCGGACGGGGCTGGATCTTTCCCCGGCCGGACGGCGGCCGGGACCATTGGACGATCTTCGAATGGGACTCTTTCTTCAACGGCCTCGAGCTCTCGGTCGAAAGCTCCAAGCTGGCCGTCGACGCCGTCAAAGCGGTGCTCGAAACCCAGTATCCCAACGGCAACATCCCGAACTGGAGGGGCCGCTTCGGCGGGACGGCGGACAGGTCCCAGCCTCCGGTAGGGGCCTATGTCACCTTGAAGCTTTTTCAGAAGCTCGGGGACATGGAGCTTCTACGCTTCGCCTATCCGCACCTCCAGAGATGGCACGACTTCTGGACGGCCAGAAAGGCCAACGGCCTCGCCCGGAGAGACGGGAACGGCGACGGCCTCCTGGAGTGGGGATCGGACTCGGAGCTCCTCGGAAAAGACGTCCCTCCCTGGGAAAAGAATGCCGCGGGACGGACCAGGGCCGCTTGGGAATCGGGCCAGGACGACCTTCCCAACTGGGATGACGCCCCCTTCAACGAGGCGAGCGGGACGCTGATGATGAACTGCGTCGACCTGAACTCGCTTTACGCCCTCGATTCCTGGTGTCTGTCCCAGATCGCCTCCATCCTTGGCTTGAGCCATGATTCTGAGGCGTATCTCGCTCAATACGAGAAGCTGAAGCTCCTCGTCAACAGCCAGCTATGGGACGAGAAAGGTGGCTTTTACTTCGACAGGCACTGGGACGGCAAGTTCTCCAGCCACAAGTCAGCCTCGGGATTTTTTCCCTTGATCGCCCGCATCCCCGACGATAAAAGAGCCCAGCGGATGCTCAAGCATCTCCTTGACCCCAAGAAATTCTGGGGCGATTATGTCATCCCAACCATCTCCCGGGACGACCCCGCCTTCAAGCCCGAGAACCAGCAGTACTGGCGCGGGACGATCTGGCCTCCCACGAACTACCTCGTTTATCAAGGGCTCAAAGCCTACGGCTTCGACTCCGTGGCCTCGGAGTTCGCCAGGAAGAGCGCGGAAATGTTCCTCCGGGCGTGGGTCAATCTGCAGCTCTGCCCGGAGAACTTCGACTCCCTGAGCGGGGAACCCGGGGGGCAGCGCTACCAGAGTTGGGGACCGTTGTTCGCCCTCATGGCGGTCGAAGAGTACCTTGATTTCACCCCCTGGGAGGGCTTCCGAATCGGCATGCTCAAGCCCGACGACAAAGGGACTCTTTCTCGCCTCACAATCCAGGGCAGGCAATACGAGGTCAAGGTCTCCGATTCAGGGACATCCCTCCGGGAAGAAGGCGAGGAAATCCTGTGGGCGGACGGAGGGGCCGTTTTTCGCCATTTTCTCTACAACGAATCGGAGGTCTCCTTCGAGGTTAAGACCATGAAGAAGCGGGTCATCAAGCTCCGTTTCCTGGGCAAAGGCAAGTACCAGCTTCTCGTCGACGGCCGGGAGATGGACGTTTTCAAGGGAGACTCCGTGAAGTTCGAAGTCCCGGAAGGCGACCATACCGTTTTTGTCCAGCTCCTGGAGAGCATGCAGAAGCAGAGCCCGCCCCGCTAGGCCTCCGCCCTTCCGGACGAATCTCCCCCTCCGCGGATAGAGTCAACCCTCGAGGCGGAGTCGGAAGGGAGAGGACTCAGCGGGACCCGGTGGTCACAGGCAGCCTGCCCGGAAGCGTATAATAAATGAAGCATGAAGCCGCCAGGAAAGCCGAGAGGAGGAACGGGGCCCTGATTCCATAACGGTCGGACAGCACGCCCGCCAGCAGGCTCACCAAGGCGCCGGCCAGGATTTGGATGTTCGAGACCCAGCTGAATGCCTGAGTCTGGTCTCGGTGAGGGACGCTGCTTCCCACGAACGTATGGAGGGACGGGTAGGTCATCAAGAGGAAAACGCCGAAGACGAGAAGGCCGACGACAGCCACCGACCTGCCCGGCGCCAAACCGATGGCCGCCAGGCTCAGGGCCGCGACGCCGACGCTCAGGAGGAAAACGGTCCGCCGGCCCAAGCGGCGGCTCAGGTACCCATAGCCGTAACCCGATAGCGTGCCCAGCCCAACCCACAGGGACAGGTAAAGCCCAGTTTGTCCGATGGGAACCAAAAACTGGTGGTTGAGCAATGACGGCGCAAAGTAAATCGTCACGGACCAGCCCATTCCTCCGAAGATGAAGCCCGGCACGAGGTGGCCGATCCGGCCGAGGACCTTTAGCCACGACGAGAAGTGGAGCGACGGCTTCATCTCGTCCCTGGAAGAGATTCCCTTGATGACCAGATATCCTACCGTCCCCAAGGCCAGCCCGAAAACGGACCAGGCGAGGAGGGGCATCTTCCAGTCCCATTTCTGGGCCAGGTATCCGACCGAGAGGAAGGCCATAAGGACTCCAATATTTCCAGACCCCGACTGGATGCCCATGGCCTGGTCCAGGCTGTGAGCGGGCTGCGACTTAGAGACCCAGGCGATGACCACGGGATGATAGAAGCTGGTGACCGTACGCATGAAGAGGAAAAAGACCAAGAGGGTGAAGAACGAGGTGGCGAGAGGGAAAAGGGCCAACGACAGGGAGATGCCGACGAAGCTCCAGAACATCATGGTCTTGTACTCGACATGGAACGAGAGCTTGACGACAAGGACCTGGACAAACAGGGTCGTCAGCAGCCCGAGGTTGGAGAGAAGCCCGATTTGGGAGTAGCTTGCGATGAGCGGACTCCGGCCATAGAGAAGGGGAAAGACCATGGGGACGACGACCGTCGTCGCGTCGTTGAGCGCATGGAAAAGAGAGGCGGAAAGGAGGATCCGGTTTTTCATGGCCAAAATAGGGATATCTTAGATAACGCCCCGGCCAAAGTCAATTTCCAGATCTCCCCCCCGTTGATTCTTGCCCGCACTTCTTGTAGTTTATGTTCGATAGATCATCATCAGTAGAGGAGGAGATTCCCATGACCAGATACTCACGGCGGGAGTTCATCAAGGCCGGCGTCGAAATCGGGGCCGCAGCGCTCGTCACCGGCGGCCGCGTCCAGGCCTCTCCCAAGCCCCGGGCAGGGGGGGTCATGCGCGTCGTCTCCAGCGGCAACGGCCTTCGCGCCACGGAAAAGGCCATGGAGATTCTTAAGGAGGGTGGAAACCCGCTGGACGCCGTCATCGCCGGCGTCAATATCGTCGAGGACGATCCCGAAGACATGTCCGTGGGATACGGCGGACTGCCGAACGCCGAGGGCGTCGTCGAGCTCGACGCCTCCGTCATGTACGGCCCGACTCACTCGGCCGGAGCCGTGGCCTCGCTTCAAAATATCAAGAACCCTTCCAAGGTCGCCCGGCTCGTCATGGAGAGAACGCCTCATGTCCTTCTCGTCGGCGAGGGAGCCCTCAAGTTCGCCCGGGCCCAGGGTTTCAGGGAGGAGAACCTTCTGACGGACAAGGCCCGCGAGATCTGGCTCCGCTGGAAAAAGGAGCATGGCGGCAAAGGCGCCTGGCCTCCCGCGGAAGCGAGCGGGCATCCGGGTGGGCTTCGGACCGCCCTCGTGACTTACGGGACCATCAATTGCATCGCCCTCGACGCCTCCGGCCGGCTGGCCGGAGTCACGACGACGAGCGGGCTCTCCTGGAAGCTGCCGGGACGGGTGGGTGACTCGCCGATCATCGGCGCCGGGCTTTATGTGGACAACGAGATCGGCGCGGCGGGATCGACCGGACACGGCGAGGTCAACCTTCAGACCCTGGCCAGCTATAGGGTTGTGGACCTGATGGGCCGGGGACTCTCGCCCGAGCAGGCCTGCCTGAAGGTCTGCGAGCAGATCGTACGGAAGACGAACCTCAACCCCCGATACCGCGACGAGAACGGAATGCCAAGCTACGAGCTCCATTTTTACGCCTTGAACAAGAAAGGGGGATTCGGTTCGGCCGGGATTTACGAAGGGGGGCGGTACGCAGCCAACGACGGAGTCACGAACAGGCTCAGGGACTGCGCCGGCCTCTACAAACCAAAAAAGTAGCCCAGCCGCTCCGGTTGTTCATTCCTCGATCAGGATGACGGGGAAGCCTTCGTCCGCCAGCCGCCCGGCCGTCTTAAGGGCCGCGTCCCTGTCCTTGGCCCCGACACGAACCCGGAAATACGTTCGGCTCGGCGTCCTTAAGACGGTGACATAAACCCCTTCGTACCGCGCCTCGAGCTGCCTTTTAAGGGCGTAGGCGTTCTCCTGGACGGCGAAGGCGCCGACCTGAACGGAGTAACTGGCCTCCGCGGGCGGGGCGGCCCCGGCGTATCCCTTTAGCACTTCGAGGCGGACACGGACCGTCCCCGGCCCGATCATCCCCAGGACGCGGGCCGCGGCGTAGGACAGGTCGATGATCCGTCCTTTGACGAAGGGTCCCCTGTCGTTGACTCGGACAACCGCCGTTTTTTCGTTGTCCAGGTTGGTCACCATGAGGTAGGTGCCGAAGGGCAGGGTGGGATGGGCGGCGGTCATATCATTCATATTGTAGATTTCCCGGTTGGAGGTCGGCCGGCCGTGGAACTCGGCCCCGTACCAGGACGCAAAGCCGACCTCGGCGCCGGCTGGCGGAACCGTCGGCGGATTAGGGATCGGCCGCGAGCATGCGGCCGCCGCGAGCGTCAAGAAGAAGAGAAGCCACCGCGGGCCCGGCCTTTTCATCCAGCCGCCTTTCCGTTTGAGAAAACAAGGTCGCCCATCTACTTCAGAAAGACCGAGAACCGCTTCTTCAGGAAAAGAAAGGCCTCCCGGGGGGACGAGCAGAATTTGAAGAGCCCTAGGTCTTCGGCGCAAATCGCCTTCATCTTGACGAGGTTCTCGAACCTGAGCACCTTGCGCCAATACTCCTCGCCGTACAGGACGAGAGTCATCTCTCGTTTCGAGATCTTGCTCGTCTGGAGAAGAGTGATGATCTCGAAGAATTCGTCGAGCGTACCGTAGCCGCCGGGGCAGATGATGACTGCCCTGGCCTTGTAGACCAGCCAGAACTTTCTCATGAAGAAATAATGGAAAGTGAACGAGAGGTCAGGCGTGATATAACGGTTGGGCTCCTGGGGCTGGGGAAGGGCGATGTTCATCCCGATCGTCTTGCCGCCGGCCCTGGCCGCGCCGCGATTAGCCGCCTCCATGATGCCCGGCCCCGCGCCCGTGCAGACAACGAAATCCTTGCCCTTGGGTTGTTTCAGGCTGATGGCCCATTTGGCAAGGAGGTAGGCGAGCTCCTCGACCTCCCAATAATAGCGGTAAAGAATGGAATCCGGCTCACTGGGGCTGGCCTTGGCCGAGCCCAGGAAGAGGATGGTGCTGTTGATCTTGTGCTTGTCGAGAGTCGTCATGGGCCCCAGATATTCGCTCAGGATCCTGAGGGTCCGGCCCTCCAGGGATTCGAGGAAATCCGGGTCCCGGTAGTATTCCTCCGGATGAAAAAGCTTGGCCATGGGTCCCTCACGGAATGGATTGACGGCGGAATCTCAAGGTGGCCTGATTCTAACAGATTCGAACGAGCCTCACAAGCCGGCGGCGCTCTCTTTGACTTCCCGGCGCGGCCTATGTTATCAATAGGATTTCGAGGAAATGCTTATGAACCAGCCGACGGGAATTCTTTCGACGCTTGAATATCCGGGTCGCCTCATCTCGGTCGGAACCGCGCCGGGCGGCGACAAGGCGGTGATCGTTTATGCCATTACAGGCCGGTCTCCTTCGAGCCAGGCCCGGAAGCTCGTCGCCCGTGACGGAGGGGTCTGGGTCCAACCGACCGACGAGGAAGTCCTCAAAAAAGGAAACGCCGACCTCCTCGTCTATCCCGCCGTCCTGTTCCACAGAGACGGCATCGCCATCTCCAACGGCAAGCAGACGGTGGACATCCGCGACGGCCTGGTCAAGGGAGGGAGTCCCGTTTGCGTCCTGGCCGGGGCCCTGGAGCGCTGGGATTACGAGCCGGATGCTCCGATCTTCACGCCCAGGATCAGCGGCTGCGTCAGGGCCCGCGCGGCCGGGCTGAGCCTCGTCCGCCGCGGCCAAAGGGGAGAGACCTTGAGGAGCTATTTTGAGGTCCCGCTCCGGCCAGGCAAGGCCACGCTCGTTTCGACCTATCAGGGACCCAATAGCGATCCGCTTCCATGTTTTGCCGGGGAGCCCCTGGAGATGGTTCTTGAAGGGATGAAACCGCAGGAAACGGCCGTGAACGTGTACGGCGCGCTCGGGACCCGGGCGCCGGAGAAGGATTTCCGGGTGGCCGTGGCCTGCATCTTCGCCTCGCTCGTCGCTCCGGCGGTCTACGATCTCCACATCATCAACAGGCACGGAAGGACTTGAACAAATGGACAAGCCAGAACGCACGGCCCGAACTCAGTACCAGACGAAGGTCAGCGAGGATTTCCCGGACATCCTGCCGTTTGGCGAAACCAGGTTCGTCAAGAAATTCCCGATGCGCTACGGCGAAAACCCCGGCTACCCGGCGGCCTTCTATCAGGAGGCCGGCGCGGCCGGGCCGAACATGGGGAACCTTGAACTCCTCCAGGAGGGGACTAAGGGGCTGAGCTACATCAACGTCGCCGACATGGACCTCGGCCAGAGACTGGCCAAGAAGCTCACTGATGTTTTCAAGGGGCGTAAGGTCTGTGCCCTGATTAAACACGAGATGCCGAGCGGCGTCGCTCTGGGCGACGATCCGGTTGAGACCTTCGAAAAGGCCTGGAAGTGCGATTCGCTATCGAACTTCGGCAGTGTCGATGTCTTTAACTATGCGGTCACTGGGCCCCTGGCGCGGCTGCTTGTCGAGAGCCCGCGGAACGTCGAGGTCGTCTACGCGCCGGACTTCACCGCGGACGCTCTCGAAGTCCTGGCCACACGGAAGGTCCTGCGAGTCGTCCGGATGGGGGCGCCCCTCGAAGCCCTGTCCGTCGACAACGGCCTCGAGATCAAAAGGGTGGCTGGCGGTCTCCTTGTCCAGAGGCGATTTGATTCGAAGATCGTCTCGCCGGAGTCGGTGGACGTCGTGTCGGTCCGCAAGCCGAGCCGGGACGAAGTCCTGGCGGCGATCTTCAACTGGACGGTTGCCACTTACACGCGCTCCAACGCCGTCGTGATCGGCTCGGCCGACAAGACCCACGGGATCGGGTCGGGGCAGAGGAGCCGTATCGATTCGACCGAGGATGCCATTCGGCTCTCCCGCCGCGGCTACGGGCCCGAGGGATGCGTCCTGGCCTCGGACGCCTTCATGCCGTTCCCCGACGTCGTCGAGCTTGCTGCGAAAAGCGGGATCACGGCGGTCATCTACCCCCTCGGCTCGGTCAAGGACCGGGAGGTCATCAACAGAGCCGACCAGCTGGGGATGGCCATGATCGTCACCCGGAAACCCGGCGAAGTCGACTGCGAGAGATGTTTCCTCCATCGCTAGATTCAACAGATTTTGTTTGCAGGCGATGAGTCACTAAGCGACATGGGAGTGTTGAAGTGAGCCTCAGGGAGTACAAGAAGAAACGCGACTTCGGTCGAACCGCCGAGCCGGCTGGTTCCAGCGCCCGGCGAGCCGGCTCGGGCCTGGTCTATGCCATTCAGAAACACCAGGCCTCCCGCCTTCATTACGACCTGAGGCTCGAGGAGGGCGGCGTCCTGAAGAGCTGGGCTATTCCCAAGGCACCGGCAAACAGGGAAGGGGTCAAACGCCTGGCGGTTCAGACCGAGGACCATCCCCTCGGCTACGAGGCTTTCGAAGGGACGATCCCGGAACCCGAATACGGCGCCGGGACGGTCGAGCTCTGGGACAGGGGGAAATATCGTCCGCTTGAAACGGCGGCCGACAAGATGGTCCTTAAGATTGTGGGGAAGAGGCTGCGCGGCCGCTTTGCCCTGATCCGGCTTAAGGCCCTTAAGGGCGGAGGCAGGAACTGGCTTTTTTTCAAGCTCAGGGATAAGCCTGCCGTGCCTCGCCGGAAAGAGCGCTGAAAGAACGGCCTTAAGAAAGCCCGCCGGCTGGCCCTCGGAGTTTATAGGAAGGAATCTGACAAAGGAGCCCCCATGAAGGAACTCCGCTTTCTCTTCGCCGTCCACAACCACCAGCCCGTGGGCAACTTCGAATCCGTCCTGGATATGGCCTTCGAGGACTGCTACCGGCCCTTTCTCGAGCGACTCGAAAAGCATCCGCGCTTCAAGTTTTCCCTGCATTTCTCGGGCCCGCTTTGGGAGTACATGGAAGAAAGGGAGCGGACCTGTTGGGACCTGGTCAGGGCCATGGCTGGCCGCGGCCAGGTGGAGCTCCTCGGAGGAGGCTTTTACGAGCCCATCCTGTCCATCATCCCCGAAGAGGACCGCATCGGGCAGATCCGGCTGATGAATGACTTCATCGCGGCGAACTTCGGCCAGAAGCCGCGAGGTCTCTGGCTGACGGAGCGGGTCTGGGAGCCCCATCTGCCGAAATCACTGGCCACGGCGGGGGTCGAGTACACCCTCCTCGACGAGGAACATTTCCGCTACGCCGGGGTCCGGGACATCCATGCCGCTTACATCACCGAAGACGAGGGCTGGCCCCTCCGGGTCCTGCCCATCGACAAGAAGCTCCGCTACTTGATCCCGTTCCATTCCCTCGAAGAGATCGAGGCCTACCTCAAGGAAATTCAGACGGCGGGGGGAACGGCTATCCTGGGGGATGACGGGGAAAAGTTCGGGGTCTGGCCCGGGACGAGGAAATGGGTTTATGACGAAGGCTGGCTCGAGAAGTTCCTGGCGTTCGTCGAAGACAATGAAATCCGGATGATGACCTGTTCGGAATACCTGGACGCCTTTCCCCCGGCCGGGCGGGTCTACGTGCCCCCCGCGTCTTACGAAGAGATGATGGAATGGGTCCTCGAGCCGGCCGAATCGCGCGCCTATGCCGAGTTCCGGGCGGGGGTTCCGGACGAGCGCCGGCGGTTCGTCCGGGCCGGTTTTTTTCGGGACTTCTTCATCAAATATCCCGAAGCGAACCATCTCCACAAGCGGATGATCATGGTCTCCCGCGAAGTCCATGGCGCGGTTGGTGACTCGGGCGCTCTCCGCAAGCTCTACCGAGGACAGTGCAATGACCCGTACTGGCACGGTGTCTTCTGTGGCCTCTATCTTCCCCACCTCAGGGAAGCCGTCTACAACAATCTCCTCGAGGCGGAAAAACAGACGCCGGCCCCGCCCGGCTGGACAAGGCTCGATTACGACCTCGACGGCCGGGAAGAGTATTTTTGGAGGGGGGAGACATTCAACCTCCTCGTGAAGCCGTCCTTAGGAGGCGGTTTGGTCGAAGTCGACTACGTTCCCTGGGCTAGGAATCTCTCCGACGTCCTTTCCCGGCGGCCGGAGGCCTACCATTCCCCGCGAAGTGAACAGCCCGGCGAAGGAAGAAGCATCCACGAAATCGGCAAGAAGCTCCCCGAGCGGGCCAAGGATCTCATGCGCTACGACTGGCATCCCCGCCATTCGCTCCTCGACCACTTTATCCATCCCGATACCGCGGAGGACGACTTCCGAAAGGTCAACTACGGAGAACAGGGAGACTTTGTCAACCAGCCCTACGCGTCCTCGATCCGGTCAGGGGGGCTCATTCTGGAGAGAAAGGGAGGGGTCTGGGTGGAAGGGGAACGGGTCCCGGTCATCGTCCGGAAAGAGCTCCAGCCGGGACCGGGCTTCCTCAGCGTCGCTTATGAGGTTGAGAACCTCTCGGCACGGGCCCTCTCTCTCCGGTTCGGCTCTGAATGGAACCTCCTGGCTTTCCCGGAGGAGGTCGAGTTCCACCGCCAAGGCCCGGTCGTTCTCTATGGGGGAAGGCTCGCCTTCGAGCCGCAAAATCCGGTCGAGCTATGGACTTTGCCTCTCGAGACTCTCTCCCAATCCGAGGAGGGATTTGATATAATACACCAGGGTTTCAGTTTCATGCCGGTGTGGGCTCTTTCTCTCGCCGGAGGGCAGACTGGAAGGGTCGAGATTCTCTTGAAAGAAAGATATGCCCGATAAGTACTTTTCTCTCGTCCTCCATAGCCACATCCCCTACGTTCTGGATCACGGGAGCTGGCCTCACGGGATGGATTGGCTTTATGAGGCCGCCGCTGAAACTTACCTCCCTCTCCTCGAAGTTTTCGAGCGGCTCGCGTCAGAAGGGATTCCGCCCCGGGTGAACATCGGCTTCACTCCGGTCCTCATGGCTCAGCTCAAAGATCCGGCTTTCGCCCGCGGGTTCGACGAGTACCTGCGGATGAAAATCGACGTCGCGGACCAGGACGGAGCTTCGTTCCGTCAGACCGGAAACCCGCTTCTGCCTCTCGCGCCGTATTGGGGGGACTGGTACCGGAAGCTCCTCCATGACTTTACCGAGCATTATCACGCCGACATCCTTGACGGATTCCGCTCGCTCCAGGACCGGGGGCAGATCGAGGTCCTGACATCGGCCGCCACCCACGGCTATCTGCCACTGCTCAAGAAAGACTCTAGCGTCCGTCATCAGGTCGAACAGGGGCGACATGTCTACCGGCGGTATTTCGGAAGAGAGGCCCGCGGCTTCTGGGTCCCCGAATGCGCCTACCGCCCTGCCTATTCCTGGAAACCGCCTTTCGGAAACGAACCAGCCTCCCCGCGCCTCGGTGTGGACGAAATCCTGGAGCAAGAAGGAATCGGGTACTTTTTTGTCGACTCCCATCTCCTCAAGGGCGGCGAGGCCAAGGGCGTGTACCTCGACCGGTTCCCGAGCCTGAAACTCCTCTGGGAAAAATTCCGGAAGGAGTACAGGCCGGCCGACACGCTCGACCGCGATCCCTATTCCGGTTACCTGGCCTACCCGTCCAACCTCCCCTTTTTCGCCCGGGATGAGGTTTCAGGCTCCCAGGTCTGGAGCCGCCATATGGGTTATCCCGGCGACGGCATGTACCTGGAGTTCCATAAAAAGCATTTCCCCGGCGGAATGCGCTACTGGCGGATCACCTCGAGCGACCCCGACCTGGCCCTCAAAGAGCCCTATGACCCGGCCGCCGCGGCGGCCCGGATGGATGACCATGCCTCGCACTTCGTCACGGTCCTCGAATCGGCCCTCAAGAACAAAGAGTCGGGCGTCGTCGTATCCCTCTATGACACGGAACTCTTCGGACACTGGTGGTTTGAGGGGCCTGAGTGGCTTTACCGGATGATCAAGAACCTCTCGGTGAGCCCGGTCCGGCCTCTGACGGCCGGCGGATGCCTGGAAAAGCTGCCGCCGACAACGGTCATCTCGTTGCCCGAAGGCTCATGGGGCCAGGGCGGTTTCCACTGGATCTGGCTCAACGAGGAAACCACCTGGATCTGGAAGAACATTTACCGGATCGAGGAGGTCGAGGAAGGGATCCGGGCCCGGGCGGCCGGCCTCAACCGGCGCATTCTCCGGCAGTTCTACAGGGAGAAATTCCTTCTGGAGAGCTCGGACTGGCCGTTCCTCATCTCGACTTGGACGGCCAGGGACTACGCCGAGAATCGTGCGGCCGAGCACTTCGCCAGAGCCCTCGAGCTCGCCGGCTGGCTGGCCAGCGGTCGAGGCCTCACGGCCGCAGAGGAGGCCCTCCTCCTGGTCTACGAAAAAGAAGACGGACTTTTTGAAGAGATCGTTTGGCCCGATGGAACTGTTATCTAAGAAAACGCTGGTCATGGTCCTGTGCGGCGGAAAAGGGGAGAGGCTCTATCCCCTGACCCGAGACCGGGCCAAACCTTCCGTCCCATTCCTCGGCGGCTACCGGATCATCGATTTCAGCCTCTCGAACGCCCTCAATTCCGGGTTGCGGAGAATCGCCCTGGTCACCCAGTACAAGTCCCTGTCCCTCGAACGACACATCGTCAACGGCTGGAACATCTTTCACGCCGAGAGCGGGGACTTCATCCTGTCCATACCCGCGCAGGGCCGCGTCAGCGACCGTTTTTATGAAGGCACGGCCGACGCCGTATTCCAGAACATCTACACCATCCAGCAGGAGAACCCCGAATACGTCCTCGTCTTGTCGGGCGACCATATCTACAAGGCCGATTACCGGAAACTCTTCCTGTTCTCCGGCCAGCACGACTCCGACGCCGTGATCATGACGCGGTCCGTCCCGACCCAGGAGGCCTCCCGGTTCGGCATCATCGGCATCGACGAGGATTACCGGATCATCGAGTTCATGGAAAAGCCGAAGAAGCCCTTCGCGACGCCCTGGGACCCGGGGAAGAGTCTGATCTCCATGGGGGTCTACCTCTTCAAGACGCCCGTCCTGATCAAGGCCCTGATCAAGGACGCGCGGGATTCGGCGAGTTCCCACGACTTCGGCCGGGACATCATCCCCGCTTTGATCCATGACCGCAGGACCTTCGCCTATATCTTCGACGACTATTGGGAGGACATCGGGACGATCGACGCCTACTGGGAGGCCAACATGGCCTTCCTGGCCGACCCGTCACCGGCCATCCTCCGCGACCCGGAGTGGCCGGTCCGGACCTACAAGCCCCAGTATCCGCCCGCCTTTATCGCCGGAGGTACGATCAAGAATTCGATCCTCAGTCCGGGGGTTTGCCTGTCGGGAGGCCGGGTTGAGAATTCGATCCTCTCTCCGGGCGTCCGGATCAGCGACAAGGCAGAGGTCTGTGATTCAATCCTCTTCGAGGGAGTCGAAATCGCGCGGGGCGCCAAGCTCGAGAAAGTTATCGTCGACAAGTTCAGCTTCATCCCCGAGAAATTCGAGATCGGCTTCGACGCCGAAAAGGACGGCCGGAATTTCAAGATCAGCAGGGCCGGCATCCGCGTTGTTCCCAAAGGCTGGAAGGCCGAATGATCGAAAAGTACAACTTCCTGGCCTCGGATTTCGAGAAGAACGCCCCCAAGGAAATGATGCTCCTGTCCATCATCTCCCAGAGCTTCTTCCAGCCGTTTTCTCTGCAGGATAACCTCCTCGTCATCATGACCGCCCTGACATCCGGCTCGGGGGTGGGTTTCAACCGGGCCATGCTCTTCCTCAGGGAGGGAGACAGGCTCCGGGGCGAGATCTGGCTGGGGCCCCGGACGCCTGAGGAGGCGGGATACATCTGGGAGGTCCTCTCGACCCCGGGGATCGGCTACGTTGAAATCATCGAGCACAACCGGGCCCTCGTCAGCAAAAACGAGGATACGCTTAGCCGCCGCATCAAGAACCTCGTCTTCACCATGGACCAAGAGACCTGCGCCTACTTGCCCGCGTACGCGGCCTGCAGCAAGGAGATTTACCTCGTCCGCGGAGCCTCGAAGGAGCCCATAGTGGATCAGAAGTTTCTCGACGTCATCCAGGTCGACGAGTTCCTCTGCATCCCCCTCCTGGCCCGGGACCAGGTCTTCGGTGAGATCATCTTGGACAACGCGTTCACCCATGTCCCCATCGGCCCGGGCGATATCAAGCTCGCCAGCCTCTGCGGCCTGATCGCCAGCAATTATATCTATTCGGCGACGCTTCACGAGCGGCTCGTCGAAGCCGAGAAGATGGCCGCCATGGGCGAGATGGCCATGTTCGTGACCCACCAGCTTCGGAACCCGCTCGTGACCATCGGCGGGTTCACGGACCAGCTCCTCCGGTCGGGCGTGACGAAGGAAAAGCGGCAGCGGAACCTGAGGATCATCCGGGACGAGATCCAGCGCCTGGAGGACATTGTCTATCAGATGGGCCACTTCCTCAAGGTCAGCCTGAAGGAACCCCTCTACTTCGACGTCGGGCCGGTTATCGAAGACGTCCTGCGGAGTCCCGAGGTTCAGACCAAGGGTCAAGGTTATACGCTCAAGGTCAAGTTCGAGGACTGTCTGCCACAGGTCCTCTGCGACCCGACGTCGTTCGGCGAGGTCCTGCGCAACCTCCTGGACAACGCCTTCGACGCCTCTCCGCCTGGAGGAACCGTCTCGGTCCGGGCCTACCGGAAAAACAAGGCCTCGTTCGTCGTTTCCGTCAGGGACAACGGCCAGGGTATTTCCAACCCGGACAGGGCCCATCTCTTCAGGCCATTCTTCACCACCAAGGACAAAGGGATGGGCCTGGGTTTGTCGTTCATCAACAGGGTTATGGACACATGCGGGGGAAAGGTCGAGGTCCAGAGCCGACCGGGGAAGGGCGCCCTGTTCAAGCTCATTTTCCAATATCGCGAAGGGAGGAAAAGGTCATGAAGAAGATTCTTGTCGTCGAAGACGAGAAGGCTCTTTGCCTCCTTTATAGGGAGGAACTCGGCAAGGCCGGGTACGAAATCACAACGGCGTACGACGCGGACGCCGCCCTCGAGGAGCTCAAGAAGAAGCCGTTCGACCTCATCATCACCGACATCAGGATGCCCGGGAAGAACGGGATCGAGCTCATCACCCAGATCATGGGGCTCCGCAAGGACATTCCGATTATCATCAACTCGGCGTACCAGAGCCACAAGGAGGATTTCATGACCTGGGCCGCCGACGCCTACGTCGTGAAATCGTCTTCGCTTGACGAGCTCAAGCTCAAAATCAAGGAACTCATCGGTGAATAATGTCTGAACTCAGAAAAGACCTGATCAGCGGGCGCTGGGTCATCATCGCCACGGAACGGAGCAAGCGGCCCGACGACTTCCGTCCGGCCGGCGGGCAGCCCCGGGCCGAGGAAGCCAGGGGATTTTGTCCCTTTTGCGAGGGAAGCGAGGGGAAAACGCCGCCGGAGGTCTTCGCCCTGAGGGAGCATGGCGCATCGCCGGACGGTCCGGGCTGGCGTGTCAGGGTCGTCCCCAACAAGTTCCCGGCCCTGAACCGGGGGAAGGAGGCGCCCAAGCACACGAGGGGAGTTTTCGAGTGGATGGAGGGCATCGGGGTCCACGAGGTCGTCATCGAAAACCCCGACCACGATAAGGAGCTCGGCGACCTTCCCCTCGAACACGTCCGCGATGTCCTCCGGGTTTGCCAGCAGAGGATCCGGGCGATCGAGGAAGACCTCCATTACCAGTACGTTCAGCTCTTCAAAAACAAGGGGAAAGAGGCCGGCGCTTCGCTCAGCCATCCACATACTCAGCTCGTGGCGACCCCGATCGTCCCCAAGAGGATTAAGGAGGAGATGTATGGCGCGGAGCGCCTGTTCCGGACGTTCAAGGAGGAGTGTGCCTTCTGCCGGATCATCCGCGAAGAACAGGCCATGGGGGAGAGGCTCGTCGACCAGAACCGACACTTCGCCGTCATCACCCCGTTCGCCTCTCGTTTCCCCTTTGAAATGGTCGTCTATCCGCTCCGCCACTCGCCCTATTTCACCGCCTTGCGGGGCGAGGAGCTCGAGTCGATGGCCGGAATCCTGAAGGCCGTCCTGACCAGCCTCAAGGGGACGCTCGGTGATCCGGCCTACAACATGGTCCTCCATCAGGCGCCCAGCCCGGCCCTCTCGCTCAGGCACTGGCCGGACATCGACCGCAACTACCACTGGCACATCGAGATCTTCCCGATCCTGACGAAAGTGGCCGGCTTCGAGTGGGGGACCGGCTATTACATCAACCCGGTCCCGCCGGAAACCGCCGCAGGATTCCTAAAAAAGCCTGGGGTCTGAAAAATCAGGGACTGAAAATTGGGAACTGTCCGCGCAGGGGACTGTCCCTCTTCGCTTTTAGGGGCGTGGTTCGCTCATGATCTTTCGGTAGAGCCCGAGGTACTCCCCGGCCGACCTGGTCCACGAAAAATCTGAAGCCATGGCGTTCTGGATGAGTGCGATCCAGGATTCCTTTCTTCTGTAGGCCGCGAGCGCCCGCCGGATCGAGGCCAGGAGCGGGCCGGCCTCGGCCTTCTCGAATTTGAATCCGTTTCCGGCCAGGGTGCCCGGATCGAACTCCTGGATGGTGTCGTCGAGCCCTCCCGTAGCCCGCACCACGGGAACGGTCCCGTATTTGAGGGCGTACATCTGCGTCAGTCCGCAGGGCTCATAGCGCGAGGGAATCAGGAAGAGATCGCTCGCGGCGTAGATCGTGTGGGCGACCTTCTCGTCAAAGGCAATCATGAGCCCGAGCCGGCCGGGGTATTTTTTCTTGGCGTCTTTAAGGAAGTCCTGGATTTTTTGGTCGCCGGTCCCGAGGATAACAACCATGACCCCCAGCTTGAAAATGTCTTCCAGGGCGTCGCACACGATGTCGACCCCCTTCTGCCCGGCCAAGCGGGTGACCATGCCCGCCACCGGAGTGTCGGCGGCGTTCTCGAGCCCGAACATGGCGAGCAATCCCGCCTTTGATCGGGCCTTCCCGGAAAGGTCCTGGGAACTGAACCGCGCGGGTATCAGCCGGTCCGTCTCGGGGTTCCAGTCGGCATAGTCGACGCCGTTCAGGATGCCGGAGAGGGCGTGGGCGCGCGCTCTCAGGAGTCCGTCCAGGCCGCAGCCGAACTCCGGCGTTTGGATCTCCCGGCTATAACGCGGGCTGACCGTGTTGACCGCCGTCGCATAGAGGATGCCGGCCTTCAAGTAGTTGACCTTGCCGAAGAACTCGAGGTCGTTCATGTTGAAAAGGTGCTCGGGGAGTCCGACGGCGGCCAGGACTTCTTTCCCAAAAAGCCCTTGGTATGCCAGGTTGTGGACGGTGAAGAGGGACCGCGTGTCCCCGAAAAAGGGGTCGTCGCCGTACGCGAATTTCAAGTAAGCGAAGGCAGAGGCCGCCTGCCAGTCGTGGCCGTGGACGACGTCGGGCGAGAAGCCGAGGGTCTTCATCGCCTCGAGCGAGGCCCGGGCGAAAAACGCAAACCGCTCGCCGTTGTCGGCATAATCGCCCGCCGGGGTGCCATAGAGACATTCGCGGTCGTAATATTCGTCCCGGACAATGAAGTTGACGGAAAAGCCCTCCGCCCTATGTTCGAGGACCGAATAATCCTTTCGGTCCTTGGCCATCTCCAGGACCGCATGGTTGATGACGGTCAGAAGGGACAGGTTCTTGACCCGCACTTCGCGGTAGAACGGCATGAAGACCCGGACTTCCGGGCCGAGCCGCGACAGGAACTTCGGCAGGGCGCCGGCCACGTCGGCCAGGCCGCCCGTCTTGGCGTAGGGAATGACTTCCGAGGCGAGGAATGCGATTTTCATGGCTGGGCTATTCTAGCACAATCCGGCCCTCATCGGGAGGCTTGCCAACGCCCCGGGCTTGGAATACCATGGGGCCGGAAAAAGACCCGATGAAAAAGAGGACCGGGCCGGCCCCTCTCCGTAAGGTGGTGGCAGCCGTCATCGAGCGGGAGGGCAAGGTGCTCGTCGCCCGAAGGAAGAACGGGGTCCGTTTCGGCGGCCAGTGGGAGTTTCCGGGCGGCAAGCTTGAAGACGGAGAAGAAGCTGAGAAGGGCCTCGAGCGGGAGCTTGTCGAGGAGTTCGGTGTCCGGACCCGGGTCGAGGAATTCCTGTGCGCCGTTCCGTACCGGAGCCCGTCGCTTTCCATCGAGCTCCTGGCCTACAGGGTCCTACTGGTCTCGGGCGATCTGAGGCCGATCGACCACGACGAAATCCGCTGGGTCGAGCCTTTGGGGCTGGACGAGTCGGCCTTCACCGAGCCCGACCGGCCCATCGTGAGCTTTCTCAAGTCCATGTCTGCGGGAGCGGGGGAGGGGTCCGCCTGAGCCGCAGATTCGACAGTCGCGGATCCAAGTGAGGAACCGGCATGGATAGCGTCATCCTCAAATCCGGCAAGGACAAGGCGGTCCGGAACCATCACCACTGGATCTTTTCCGGCGCGGTCCAAACGTTGCCCGATTTTGAAAACGGCAGCCTCCTTCCGGTCAGGGGGGCCGACGGCGCGCTCCTCGGCCACGCCTATTTCAACCGCAACTCCTCGATCATCGGCCGGATGATCAGCTTCGGGAAAACCGCGCCCGAGGACGCTCTCCGGCGAAATATCGAAGAAGCGATCCGGCTGAGGAGCAGGTTTTTCGACCCGGCCGTGACCAACGCTTTTCGCCTGGTCAACGCCGAGGGCGACCTCGTTCCGGGTCTTGTCGCGGACCTCTACGGCAACGTCCTCGTTCTCCAAGTCGCGACGCTCGGCATGGAGAAGCTCAAGCCTTCCGTTCTGGAGCTCCTTGTCGCGGCCGTCAAGCCCAGGAGCGTCTATGAGAAGTCAGACCTCCCGGCCCGTCGGGAAGAGGGCCTGCCGGATTTCGAAGGGACGATTTTCGGAGAGGGCGTGGCGAGCGTCCGCGTTCTGGAGGAAGGGCTTCCCTTCGAGGTCCACCTCGCCCGTTCCCAGAAGACGGGTTTCTACCTGGACCAACGGGAGATGCGGAAACTCGTCAGGGACGTCGCCCGCGGCCGGCACGTCCTCAACGCCTTCGCCTACACGGGTGCGTTTTCGGTTTTCGCTCTCAAGGGAGGCGCGGTCCGGGCCGATTCGGTGGACTCCTCTGAAAGCGCCATTGCCCTGGCCCAGGAGAATTTCGAACTCAACGCCCTGCCGTCAGATTCGGGCCTGTTCTTTACGGCCGACGTCTTCGAATTCCTGCGCGAGCCGGGGCTCGATTACGATTTCATCATCCTCGACCCCCCCGCCTTCGCCAAGAAGAAAACGGACGTCATCCAGGCCTGCCGCGGCTACAAGGACATCAACCGGCTGGCCATTCAGAAAGTCAGGCCGCGGGGGCTGGTCTTAACATCGTCGTGCTCTCATTTCGTCGACGAGAAGCTCTTCCAGCAGGTCGTTTTCGAGGCTTCGCAGGAGGCCGGCCGCCGGGTCAAGATTCTGCAGAGGCACCGCCAGGCCGCCGACCACCCCGTCAACATCTTCCACCCGGAAACCGAGTATCTTAAGGGCCTGCTCCTCTATGTCGAATGAGAGGGAGAGCGATATGCAGCCTTGCCAGCGCTTTCTTGGCCCTTAACGCTTGGCTGATGGCCGAAGCAATAGAACCAAAATGCGCAGGGGGAGTTCCTGGAGGAGGGCGTGTGGAGGGCCGAGCGGGCAGGGGTGGCGAAGCCAGAGCGAGGCCCGGAACCGAAGCGGGTTTGGCTCGCCGGGACAAACACGCGACCCGACGGAGGGAATCCCCCGAGCTAAACCTCAATGCTTGTGGATCCAGGCGGCGATATCCTCGATGACATAGGGCGCAACGCTGCCGTGAACCTGGACGTACTCGAGGGGCATGATCAACCCCTGGCCTTCGAAGAAGAGGTGGTTCAGCTTGGGGTAGAGCTTGAGCTCGACGTCCTTCCGTGACCCCAGGGCCGCCTTCCAGTTCTCGAAATCCTCGATGGTCACCTGGTAATCCCGGCTTCCCTGGAGGATGAGCATGGGCTCTGAAACCGACTTGGCCAGCTCCGGAGGATTGTAGCCGCGGAGGTCGAGCCAGTAGGCAGGCATCGCGCCCAGGAGCTTGACCGTCGAGGATTTTTCGGCGTCCGTAAGGGCCTTGATTTTTGCGACGGCGTCCTTGATGCCGTCGAGCCTCTTTTTGTCCTCCTCTGAGACCGCGCCGCCGCCCAGCCCGTAAAGGTAGTTCATCTGGCGGAGGATCGTGTCCTCGAGAGGCCGGGTCAGGCCGGCCAGACTGATGAAGCCGGCCATGCCCAGCGGTTTTGCGGCCATGGCCATCCGGGGCATAAGGAAGCCGCCCAAGCTGTGTCCCAGGATAAACACCCGGGTTTTTTCGACTTTGGCCGTCCTCTGGAGCAGGGCCGCGGCGGCCAGGGCGTCGTCGATCGTTTCGTCCTTGACCGTCATGGTCGACTCGAGCTTGGGGTCGGCGAGAATCTTGGCTCCGTACACCTTGCTCCGCTTGTCGTATCGGAGAACCGCTATGCCCCGCGACGCCAAGCCCCAGGCCAGGTCCTGGAAGGGCCTGTTGGGGCCGAGCGCCTCGTCCCTGTCATTTGGGCCGGAGCCGTGGACGAGGACCAGGCCGGGGAAGGGACCATCCCCTCCGGGAACCGTCAAGGTGCCGGGAAGCTGCCATTCGCCGGACTCGACAGTGATTTCCCTTTCTATAAACTTTGTTGGGTCCGCATAGGCCGGAGGCACATACTTGGCCGGAGGAACGGAAGGCACGAACCCGAACCCGGCGATCTTGCCGGCCTTGTCGAAAGCGACCCGTGCGTCCAGGGTCGCCTTTTCGAACTCGCACGTGACGAGAACGATCTCGTAGCCCCCGAGCGCCTCGCGCCGCGCCGTGGTCTGCTTCTTGAACGCGCCCAGCTGTTTCGGAAGCTGGGAGGTCCACAGTGCCTCAAGCTTGCCAGGACCTGAGACTTTGAGCATGGTCTCGTCAAAGTCGCGGACGGCCAAATTGAAGTCGCCTTTCTCGAGCGCCGTCAGGAACTGGCGGGCCTTGGCGGTCAGCCCGTCTTCGGCCTGCGATGGCGTCAAGGCTTCGAAAAGAAAAGCCGCAGTGGCCATTAAACACAATCCGCGGATGACCCGAAGCCATTTTTTCTTCATACTCCGACCTCACGCGCGCCGCTGACGGACAACGCCGGACAGTATAGTCCATTCGCCGCCGGGAGACAATTGCGCGGCCCGCCGGAATGCCATATAATCCCTCTCTACCGGGCCCGTCGGAAGCCGGCCGCCCGGCGCGCAAGGAGGCTCGCATGGACATCCAGGACGAACTCCGGAGGCACCTCAAAACAGTCTCCCTGGTCGGCTGGACCATCATCGCCAGCCTCTTCATCTACCTGGGGATTGCGGAGTTCATCAATGCCTGGTTCAGGCCGTTTCACGGATTCGTCGCCGTCGCCGACCTCCAGCGGCTCCGCTATGCCCTGTTCGCCCTGGCGATCGTGGCCATCATTTTGCTCCGCCTGCTCCGCCAGATCCTCCTCAAGAAGGTCCCGGGCGAGGACGGGAAAACGGCCCTCCACAGGCTGGAGCGGGTCACTCTGCTGACCCTTGTCCTGGCTGAGGTTCCGGGCATTCTCGGCCTCGTTCGCTTCCTCCTCGGAGGGCTTAGCCTGGACTTCTACGTCCTCCTCTTGGTTTCTCTGGTCCTCGTTTTCATGTATTTTCCCCGCCGTTCGGGCTGGGAAGAGTGGCTGTCTTGATCTCCCCCGGAGGTGTGTCATGAGCAACCGCTTTGGAATCCTCGTCCTGTGCGCCGCGTGGTGCCTTTTTTCCGGGCCGGCCAGGGCCGCGGTCCAGGCGCCGGCTGACCCCGGCACGGATCTGCCCGTCCTCCGCTACGAAATCTGGGTCGAGCTTGATGACGCGGCCAAGATGCTCCGCGGAAAGGAGGACATCGTTTGGACCAATCGCACCCGTGAGTCGGTGCCGGACATGCTCTTTCATCTCTACTGGAACGCCTTCAAGAACTCGACGAGCACCTTCTTCCGCGAGGTCGCCGAAGAGACGCTCATGGCGCGGGGGAGCGAGCCAAAAGACGGCGAATGGGGCTGGATCGATGTCACCGCCATCCGGCTGGCGGACGGCCGGGACCTCGGCCCGACCAGAGAGTTCGTCAGGCGGGACGAGCCCATCCACGAAGGGGACCAGACGGTCCTCCGCGTCCGTTTCCCCGAGCCCGTCAAGCCCGGCGACAACGTCCGGCTCCGCCTCGACTTCCAGAGCAAGATCCCGCGGACTGTGGTCCGGTCCGGCTATTACAAGAACTCCTATTTCCTCGGCCAGTGGTTCCCCAAGCCGGGCATTTACGAGGAGGGGAAGGGCTGGAATTGCCACGAGTACCATCAGAACTCCGAATTCTTCTCCGACTTCGCCGACTTCGTCGTTCACGTCACCGTGCCCCGGGGATTCACCGTCGGGTCGTCCGGCAAGGAATCCGAAATCTGGGTCGACGAGGCCGCGGCTAAAGTCATCCACACTTTTCGCCAGTCCATGGTCCATGATTTCGCCTGGATGGCAGATCCCCGGTATCTAAAAGTCGAACGGGACTTCGTGGCCTCGAAGGAGGTTTCGGTCCGCGAATACCAGGAGACGGCTGCCCTCCTGGGCCTTGCCGTCGAAGAGGTGAAGCTTCCCGATGTCCGGATGATCCTCCTCATCGCGCCCGAGCACAAGGGCCAGATCGACCGCCACTTCAAGGCTCTCCGAGCGGCCCTCAAATACTATGGCCTGTGGTACGGCCCCTATCCCTACGAAACGGTCACCATGGTCGATCCTCCCTTCAGAACCCTGAGCGGAGGCATGGAATACCCCACGCTCTTCACCGCCGGGACCGGGATCTTGGCCAGCGCCGATGTCCTATCGCCCGAGGGGGTGATCGTCCACGAGTTCGGCCACGGCTACTGGTACGGGCTAGTCGCCAACAACGAATTCGAGGAGGCCTGGCTCGACGAAGGCATCAACACCTATTCGACCGGCCGCGTCCTGGCCTGGGCCTACGGGCCGGGAGAGTTCTCCGTCGACCTCCTGAGGATTCCTCTCGCCTCGATCTTCAAAATGCCCAGGTATCTCGATTACGAGACCGACCGGGCGGCCGCCATTAACGTCGCCAAATACGACCCGGTCTTCACGTCTTCCTGGCGCTTCTATAACACCGGAAGCTACGGGGCCAACGTCTACATGCGGGCGTCAACCTGCCTCAACACGCTCGAGCGGTTTCTCGGCGAGCCGACGATGGCCCGCATCATGCGCACCTTCCACATGCGCTACAGGTTCAGGCACCCCAAGGCGGCCGATTTTGTTCAAGTCGTCAACGAAGTCTCCGGCCGGGACATGGCCTGGTTTTTCGACGAGCTCATGGGAAACACGCTGAATTTCGACTACGGCATCGCCTCGGTCGTATCCCAGGAAAAGCCGGTCAGCCCGAGGGGGGTCTTCGACGTCGAGGGCAGGAAGGAAGAAATGACTTCAGCCAGGATCCGCGAACTCGAATCAAAGGCGAAGGACGCGGCCCGGGACAAGGGAACCGCGGAGAATAAGGAATTCCTGACGACGGTCACGCTCCGCCGCTTCGGCGAAGCCCGGGTGAGGGGGGACGCCCGGGTCAAGCTCGTCGTGGCCTTCGAAGACGGAACCACGGAAACCCGCTTCTGGGACGGCCAGGAACGCTGGGCCCGGATGGTGTTCGCGAAGCCCTCCAAGGCGCTCTCGGCCAGGGTCGATCCCGAGGGAGTGTGGCTCATCGACTCGAACTTCGAAAACAACAGCTACCTCGTCCGGCCGGTCCGGCGCGGCCTCGTCAGGCTCCTTACCCAGCTCCTCTGGGCGGTCCAGAACATCCTGCAGCTGGCGAGCTCGTTCAGCTGAAGAAGAGGAGACCCTCATGGCCATCACCAGAGCGATCGGAAACGGCATGGGACTGGCGGCCCGCAGGCCCAGGCTCCTCCTCGACCTGTGGGTGATCAACCTCGTCTACTCCCTGTTCATCGTGGCCCCGGTCTTCGCGATCTTCAAGGCGGACCTCGGCCATTCCCTGTTCGGGCGAAGCGTCCAGTTCCTGGATTTCATCTGGCTGGGGGAGCTCTACTACAAGTACGAGAACACGGTTCCGGCCGCCCTCGTCGGAATCCTGGTCCCCGTGCTCCTCTACGTGGCCCTCTACGTCTTCCTCAACGGTGGGATCATCGGCCGGCTTCTCGACCGGGAGGGACGGACGACCCCGCATTCGTTTTTCGGGGACTGCGGACGCTACTTCTGGAGGTTCGTCCGGCTCTTCCTGGTCTCACTCCTTTTCTACGCCCTGGCCTTCGGGGCCATCCTCGGCGGTCTTTCCGCTCTCTTCAAGCCTCTCGTCGAAAACGCCCGGACCGAGTGGACCGTCTTCTGGATCTCCGGGCTTCGGTCCATCATCGCTCTCCTCGTTCTCAGCCTCGTTCACATGATCTTTGATTACGCCAGAATCCTGGTCGTGGCTGAGGACGACAGGCGGGTCCGCCACGCTCTGAAGGCGGCCCTCGGCTTCATCAGGAAACGTTTTTTCCGGGCCTGGTTCCTGTACCTCCTCATCGGGGCGTGCTTCCTGGCCGGGATGGCCGTCTACTTTTTCGTCGAGCCTCTCATTCCGGACTCCGGCCTCCTCTGGCTGGGGCTCGGCCTGCTTTGGGGACAGGCCTTCATCCTCTTCCGCTTATGGACGAAGATGACCTATTTCGCCGCCCAGGCGGAGTACTACCGGATCAGCCATTACTGATGGCCATGAAGATCACGTTCTTGGGCGCGGCCCGCCAGGTGACCGGGTCCTGCTACTTCCTCGAGGCCGGCGGGCTGAAGATTCTTGTCGACTGCGGCCTCTACCAGGAGCGGCCGTTTCTCGAACGGAACTGGGATCCGTTTCCCGTCCCGCCGGGAGAGATCGACCTTCTCCTTCTGACGCACGCCCACCTGGATCATTCGGGCCTCATCCCCAAGGTCGTGCGCGACGGATTTTCAGGAACGATCCTGACGACGGAGGCCACCGCGGACCTCCTCTCCATCGCCCTCATGGATTCGGCCCGGATCCAGGAGGAAGACGCGGCCTTCAAGAAAAAGCGCCACGCGAAGGAAGGCCGGCGGGGCGGCCATCCTGAGATCCCCCTGTACACGGTCGAAGACGTCCAGCGCACCATGCCCCTCGTCGAGGAGATCCCGTACGACGAGGAGGTGGCCCTCGCCGAGGGCGTCTCCTTCCGCTTCCGGGACGCAGGACACATCCTCGGTTCGGCGATGGTCGAGCTCACCGGCCGGGAGAACGGCGGCCCGAGGAGCGTCCTTTTTTCGGGCGACATCGGCCAGTGGAACAAGCCGCTCGTTCGCGATCCTTCCGTTTTCGACCGGGCCGATTACGTCGTTATGGAATCGACCTACGGCGACCGCAACCACGAGGACCCCAAGGCCGTGGACGAGATCCTCCGCGACACGATCCTGGAAACCGTCAGGGCAGGCGGCAATGTCGTCATCCCCACGTTCGCCATTGAGCGGGCCCAGGAGTTGATGTTTTACCTCGGCCGCCTCGTCAGAAATCAGGCCGTCCCGGCCCTGCCGGTCTTTCTGGACAGCCCTATGGCCAAGGATGTCACGGAGGCCTTCGTTCGGCATCCTGCGGACCTCGACGAAGACGCCCGGGCTCTCCTCGCGGCGGGGGAGAGTCCCTTCGATTTCCCCGGGTTGGCCATCGTCCGGACCATCGAGGAGTCCAAGGCCATCAACTCCATCCGGCGCTCGGCCATCATCATGGCGGGGTCGGGGATGTGCACGGGGGGGCGCATCAAGCACCATCTCCTCTGGAACATCACGCGGCCCGAGTCCACCATCCTTTTCGTGGGCTACCAGGCGCGGGAAACGCTCGGCCGCCAGATCCTCGAGAAGCAGAGCCAGGTCCGGATCCTCGGCCAGACGCTGCCCGTCCGGGCCCGAGTGGCCAAGATCAACGGATTGTCGGCCCACGCGGACAGGAAAGCGCTCGGCCGGTGGCTCGACGCGTTCAAAACGCCGCCGCGGCGTCTGTTCGTCAACCACGGAGACGCGGAGGTGGCCCTCGCTTTCGGCGAACGCGTCAGGCAGGAACGGGGCTGGGCGGTCGAAGTGCCTGAATACCTCGACTCGCGCGTCCTGAACTAAAAGCCGGTTGTCGGGAGAGATCCGATCCCCAGCGACCGGGCATAGGCCTTCATGATCTTATCGAGCTGTCTCCGCTTTGCGACGGGATACGGTGGGAGGCCAGACTTTTTGATCCTATCCTTGACGTCCTTATGGGCCTTGTCGAGGGCGGTCTTTCGCCCCGCAATAACCCAGGCTTCGTAGGGGTCCCTGTCCATAAGCGCCGGCATGGTATGTTCTTTTCGATACCACTGGCGAGTATGGGGAAGTGTCAGGAACTGGAAGTCCGCCTTGAATCCCTCGAATTTGTCGAGGGCGATCGGCTCCTCTCGCTGGGCGATCCCGGAGATCAGCCTGTAGGCCATGCCGCAAATTTCGTTGTCGATGGCGAGCTTCTCCAGGCTCTGGCAGCTTTCGAAATTGAGCATCCCCGGGCCCGAAATGACGTTGACCCCGGCGAGGGCGGCCAGGACGGCGCCCAAGGCCGTCTCAATGCCGCTCTGAGCGTCATTGACCTTGGAATCGCTGAGGGCCATGTAGGCGTGCGTGGGGAGCTTCAGGTGCTTTCCGATCTGGGCGTAGGCCGCGTCGATCATCATCGTCTCGATGGCGCCCATCGGCGTCGTGCCCTTTCTCATATCGAAACTCGAGGGCGAGCCGCCGAAAATGACCGGGGCGCCCCGTTTGGCCAGCTGGCAGATGACGAGCCCGCCGAGGTTCTCGGCCACGTGCTGGACCAGTGTCCCGGAGATTGTGGCCAGGGATGTCGCACCCGTCATGCCCATCGAAATGAGTTCCGAAGGAATGCCCGCCCGGGCCGAATCGATCAGGCTCTGCGTCGTCAGGTTGCTCCACTTGAGGGGAGGGGAGGGGCAGGCGTCGAAGATGGCCAGAGGCTTGCGGGCGAGCTCGTCCTCGCCGCCACGGACGGCCGCGAGGAGGTCCCTCATGGGTTTGAAGCCCTCGACGCGAAACGTTCCCGTCACGAAGGGTTTGGACGAGAAGAGGAGCCCCAGGTACAACCGGTAACAGTCGGCGATCTCGGCCGGGACATCCGAGCTGATCAGGCCCGTGCTCTGGAAGCCGATGTGTTCGAGAGTCTCGACGAGCCGATAAAAATCGATAAGGTCCCGAGTCTTGGCTTTCCTCTCCTTCTGGGTTTTGTGATCGAGCAGGGTGACGGCCGCCGATCCCGGGTTGAAATGGATTTCATCGCCGCCGACGAGGTAGGATTTTTCCCCTCTGCCGTCGTACATCAGGATGATCGGCGGTGTCGACGCCAGGCAGTCCTGCACGAGACCTCTGCCAAGGCGAACCCTCTGGGTAGCTCCGTCCACCGAGGCCCCGGCGGCTTCCAGGAGCCTCAAGGCCTCCTGGTTTTCGACGAACAGGCCCTGTCTTTCGAGAAGCGCAAGCCCCTCGTCGACTATTTTTTCGACCAGCCCCGGGCTGAGAAGTTCGATTTTCGGTCTCTTTGTCTCAATCATGATCCGCCTCCTACGACCGCCCCGGGGCCAGGCTTTTGGCCAGCTTGACCGCGGCCACGGCGTTTTCGGCATAGCCATCGGCTCCGATCTCATCGGCCCACTTCTGGCTGGCCGGCGCCCCGCCCACGAGGACCTTATACTTGGCCCTGAGCTTTCTTTCCTTGAGGAGCGCGACGAATCGTTTCTGGTTGACCATCGTCGTTGTCAGCAGGGCAGACAAGCAGATGAAATCGGCGCCCACGGCCTCGGCCTTCTCGATGAACTTGTCGAGCTTGACGTCGGTGCCGAGGTCGAAGACTTCGAAGCCGCCCGCTTGGAGCATGGAGGCCACGAGGTTTTTCCCGATGTCGTGAATGTCTCCCTCGATCGTGCCGATGACGACTTTACCGCTGGTCCGGGCCCGGAGGTGGGAACGCTGGAGCTCAGGCTCGAGGACGGCCATGGCCGCCTTCATGGCCTCCGCACTCGAAATGAGCTCGGGCAGAAAATATTCTCCCTGTTCCCAGAGCTCGCCGACCTTCTGAATACCGGGGACATACCCTTTAGCTACGACTTCGACAAGGTCCAGCCCGGCCCGGACGGCCTCGGCGGCGAGCTCTCCCGCCCGGGCTCTGTCCCCATCGACGATGGCCTTGTGCATGTCCAGGAAGAGTGTTTCTTTTTTCAAGGTTTCCTCCCAAAAACAGATTGAGCTATGGCTTTTATGTAGATCGGATCGGTGCCGCAGCAGCCGCCGATGATATTGGCCCCATATTTGACGAGATCCGGAACAAAACGGACATAATCTTCAAGCCCTTGGGAAGCTGTCACCTGGCCGCCGGACGACAAAACCGGCTTGCCGGCGTTGGCCTGGGCGATCAGGGGAAGGCCTGTCTCAGGGCGCATGACCTTGACGAGGCCCGTCATCTGCTCACTGTTGAGGGAGCAATTGGCCCCCACGGCCTGCGCGCCTTCCTTCTCGAGCTCTTTCATCGACCGGGCCACGGAGTCGCCCATGGTCGTAAAGTACCCCCGGCGAGTCAAGTTGAAGGTCATGGTGACGAATACCGGGAGGCCGGAAGCCCGGCGGGCGCCCCGGAGCGCGCAAAGGGCCTCGCGAAGGTCGTATTGGGTTTCGACCAGCAGGACGTCCGCTCCGCCGTCGGCCAGGGCCCGGGCCTGCTCGGTAAAGACCTCCTCGAACTCGGCTTCCGTGAACTCGCCCAGGGGCTTGAGGAACTTGCCTGTCGGCCCGATGCTTCCGGCAACGTACTTTCCGGGCGGGGCGGCTTCCCGCGCCAGACGGGCAGCGGCGAGATTGAGCTCGACAGTCCGACCGTTCAGGTTGTGGTTAGCGAGGTTAATCCGACTCCCGCCGAAACTGTTCGTCGACACGACGTCGGAACCGGCCCCGAAGTAATTCAAGTGGACCTCCTTGATGACCTCGGGCCTCTCGGTGTTCCATTCCTCGGGAAAAGTCCCTTGCGGCAAGCCGCGGGCCATGAGCTCCGTGCCCATGGCGCCGTCGAGAAGGACCGTCCTCTGCTTGACAAGCTCGAGCAGCGAAGGGTTCATCATCCACCTCCTGGAAGCGGCCCGAATTCCAGGCATCGGACAAACTCATCCTGAAAATCGGGCCTTGTCGCCAACGAGACGTGGGTGATGCTCCTCGCCAGGGACTCGGCGGCGATCCGCTCGGGGGCCGAAAGGAGAAGTTTGCGCGCCCCGGCCAGCGAGGAGTTCCCCACGAACGTGATTTTTTTCTCCGGAATCCCGGGCAGAAGGCCCAGGGCCTTGGCGTTTCGGATATCGAGCGAGTTCCCGAATGCGCCGGCG
>Ga0153916_10000396_pt1 | contig 28820 bp, 31 predicted proteins | sample Opewatmetagenome_FD_109642 | JGI IMG/M metagenome (GOLD analysis project Ga0153916, IMG submission 109642) | Freshwater wetland microbial communities from Ohio, USA - Open water 3 Core 3 Depth 4 metaG | ecosystem: Environmental > Aquatic > Freshwater > Wetlands | place: USA: Ohio, Lake Erie...
AACTGCATTATTTACGTCCATTGCTTTTGCAGTTATAACATAATCTCCATTTTTAGCCCAGGTATGACTAGCAGTTATTGTTTCTCCAGATGCAAACGGACCAGTAATTGTCTCATCACCAGTTCCATCTCCCCAATTTATGATATATTCTGAAATATCGTCATCATCTGGATCTGTTGAAGTAAAATTATAACTTAGCTCAGTGTTTTTCTTTCCATGGGGTGGACCAACAATATTAGGAGCAGTTGGTGGTTGATTTTCTGCAGGAGTATATTTATAAACTCCACTATTAAACTCATCCACATTAAAGTTACCAGCCCATCCTATTTGGCCTGCTACCCATGATGTTCCAAAGAGTTGAATACCTTCCACTTCTGGCCATGATGTCCATGAATGACCACCATCGAGACTGTATGTTGCACCATTATTTTCTGGAGAACCAGTTCGTACACCAGTACTTACATACATATTAGCTGTTCCTGGTATGTAATCAAAATCTGCACCATGACATTTACCAGTGTATGTCAAACCTGTCCAGGTTGCACCACCATCTACTGTTTCAGCAAGTACTGCATCTTCAAAATTTTTATCTATGGCAACACCGTTTAAAGCATCTCTGAAACGAATATCAACATATGCAGCAGATCCAAGAGGAGTGGTTGCTACTGTCCAATGATAACCTTTGTCTGTTGATTTATACACACGTCCCCCAGCTTGGGTTCCAAACCAAACTGTGTCACCTAAAGCATCATAGTAACCAACTGTCCCCATCTCGCCAGCTAGGGGAGCAGGAATATTTTCTTGGGGAACTCTGGTCCAAGTAGTTCCACCATCTGTTGTAGTATACATCTCAAAGTATCCATCAACTGGGTCACCCTGGCACCATCCGTTGAATTCGTCCCAGAAGTGTACACAATTTGGAAAACCTCCAGTGAAATCTGCTGTGGTTTGTTGGACCCAAGTTGCTCCTCCGTCTTCAGTTTTCCATATACCCTGAGGATTTCCGGTGTGAACTGGAACCCATGCAGTCAATTCATCTAGAGCAAAAATCATTGCAGTATCTCCATCAGTGGGTGATCCATCTATTATATCTGCTTCCCATAAAATGCCGCCGTTTGTTGTTCTTGTAAATTCTTGAACTGGTGCTTGTGATGGACTTCCATCATAGCCTACTGCCCAAACAATATTTTCATCAACAGCATGCATATAATGGATTCCTCTATTAGGTTCCCAAAAACCTGAAGCTTGTTCTTCCCATCCAGGGTTCAAGTTTAAAATTTTAAATAATTTGTTATACGGTGTTATCGTTGTTACTTTAGGTTGTGTTTTTTCAGTCATTGCTGTTACTGGTGCGACAAATGCAAAAACGATGCCTAGAATTACAACTGCCTTTAATGTATATTTTATATTTTTCATTTTTTACCTCCACCTAAATACTATATTTATAATGATATTATTGAATATAAATGTATCTATCTTAATACCATATTAAAATAAAAAATTTAGAACAATATTTGTAGAATTTTGAATAATAATGTATAGTTCCCCAGAATTCTTAATACAATAGTTTTAATTGATTTGCTTCTTGGCATTGTAACTTCTAATGATGATGTTACTACATCATCATGCTGATCTTTTAGAGACACGGAAATTAAATATATTCCTTTTTTCTCCCATATGTAAGAAGCACAAATTTTATTCCCAGATGCGTATGGACCTAACCAATTTGTTGTATTACCATCACCCCAATCCCATCTAACATATAGATAATCCTGATCTGGATCAACACCAATTATACAATATGTATATTCTTCTCCTATTTTTCCATTAGTCTGCCCATCTATAATTGGAGTATCTGGTGGATTATTAGGTATTTCAATATAAGCCTGGGTGTCATCTATTGCTACACCACCATTATTGTCTGTAACAGTTAAAGTAACTTTATATTGACCTATTTCATCATAAATATGAGTTGGATTCTGATCAATTGAGGTTTCACCATCACCAAAATCCCAGTGCCATGAATAACCTGGGTCCCCACCATAAACAGAACCTGTAAAATTAACAAGATAGCCTATAAAACCATGATAAGGACCATTTGCATCTGCGAGGAATTCAATTTTGCCGAATGCAAAAACTTTTCCATTTCCTGAACCAACAAATATTTTACTTGCTGCAATAGCTGGAGATGATTTCATTCCAATAATACTTTGAAAATTATAATCCCAAATTTTGGTTTCTGTATAAGCATCAAGACATAATAGATAGCATGGATTCCCACAACAAGGATCTGTTCCAAAATATACTTTACCATCAGCTATTGCCGGTGATGACCCAACACTACCGCTTATCTGATAACTCCAAACAAATGCACCTGTTTCTTTATCTAAACATAATAATCTTCCGTCACTTGTACCTATATAGATATAATTGTAAGCAATTGCTGGTGATGAATGAACCTCGCCAAGTGAGGTATAATTCCAAATGAGATCTCCTGTATTTGCATTTAAACAGTAAACATTGAAATCATTTCCGCCGAAGTAGACTTTTCCATTATCAAATGCTGGTGAGGACCATATTCCACTACTTATTGTATATAACCAAACTGGATTTCCTGTATTAACATTTATGCAGTAAAAAATTCCATTTAGATCACCAAAATATAGATAATTATCTGTTACCACTGGTGATGACCAAATGGCATTTTGTGTTGAATATTTCCAAACAAGGTTTCCACTATCCGCATCCAAGCAATATAAAAAACCGTCATTTGAGCCAAAATAAACCTTGCCATCTTTAATTGTTGGTGAAGATTCAATCATATAATTTGTTTTATAACTCCAGATTAAATCTCCATTTATTGCATCAAGACAGTATAAATATGTATCCTGCGAACCAAGGTAGACATTATTGTTTGCAACTGCAGGTGTTGCGGTAATCATGCCACCTGTTGAATAATTCCATAACAGATTCCCGTAATCCATGCCAAAGCAATATAAATTATGGTCCCATGAACCAACATAAACTCGCCCGTGTGATACAACAGGTGATGATGTAATTAGATCATTTGTTTGATATGACCAAAGCACTTGGTTATCAACTGGTGCTGTTGAAGTCGAAAAGCCAATATGCGATGTATCATGATGAAATACAGGCCACCAATCGTTACCTAAAGGTTCGTTTAAAAATTTAATATTAGATTGATTTATTGCATTTGAACTTGAAATCAATGGAAATACACTTATAATAATAAGAATTAATACTAATATTATTAAGATATTTTTTTTCAGCCAATAATTTTTTTTCATAGAAATAACCTCTAATAAATTATAATCTCCGTAAAAAAATTAAGTAATAATACATATATAATATTAACGCATGTTAATAAAGAATATTTGGAAAATAGTTAATCAGGAAAATTTAACTGATTATTGAATATTAGAATTCAATAGATTACCCTTAAATTCTAAAAATTTTGGTAAACCAGTACAATTTTTATAATTTAAATATTAGTTTCATTTAAAAAAATTTTTTTTTTAGAATTTTATTACAAACTTTTAAAGAAAATAAAAGCATTATTCAGAAAAAAAATATTATATTGTTACTATAGAAAAATTTTTACATGAATCTTTCAAATCGATCTTTTTTAACCTTGCATATTGGGCAGATTTCTGGTGGTTCATCTCTAGCACAGAGATACCCGCAAACCTTGCATCTCCAAACTGGTTTTGATAAAGCAGTAACAATATTTCCAATCTTTTTTTGTTCCATTTTTTTCTTTTCCCCCTTGGGTAATCTCCGTTCAGGAATTGAACCAAATTCTCTTTTTCCATCTATGATCTCTTGCGAAATATATAATCCACAGTAACAAGTACCATATTCATCCAAATCTGGATCTCGGTAATCACATGGACATATTATGTCAAGATCATCAGATTGTTTACCTGTTGCAAGTCTACATGGACATGCTTGGTATCCGTATCTTTTTTCATTTACTATTAATCCTTTTACTAAATCTCTGACAAAATCAGCATTTTTATTTAGGTGATAACCTCCTGATTCTGCTTCTTTATCTAGTTTTTTGTATAATTTTTCTACATCATCGTCTTTTAAGTTTTTCATAAGCCAAGTGCCTCTTTTATTTTATCCTCTTTAAATCCTACTATACACTTTTTGTTGTTTATTACTATTGTTGGAAAAGAGCAAGCAGAATTCCATTTTCTTACATCATCCATTATATTCTCTTTGTCAGGTTCTCCTAGTAGATCAACAAATATATATGAGTACTCAACGCCTAAATTATTTAGTAAATCCTTTGTTTTTTTACACCATCCGCATGTACTAAGAGCATATAGTAGGATTTTGCCTTTATTTTTACCTTTTTTATGTTCAATTTTTATCATCTTTCATCTCCTTATTAATATATCTATTTATATATACAAATTCATCTATTGCTTTTCTTTTAGGTCTTTCTTTTTCAGCCTCAATCTGATTTTCAGAAAGAACTGGATCTATTTTATCAGAATGCTTACCAACAATTACCAAAGTTATTACATTAATATTTTCTGGTATATCAAGAATTTCCCTAGTTTTTTTAGGACTGTAACCAGCAATAGGATGAGCAACAAGACCCAACTCAGTTGCTCTAAGAATCATAGCACTAGTAGCCATACCAATATCAAACTGATAATAGATTCTATCTCTAATTATACAATCATCCTCTTTTTTACCAAGAACAACTATAATCATAGAAGCTTTTTTTGCCCATTCATTACCAATAGACAATGCCTTATGCATCTTTAATAAAACATCTTTATCGTAAACAAATATATATCTCCAAGGTTGATGATTGAAACATGATGCAGTTATTTGTGCACATTCTGCTAGGTCATTAATTAAATCATTTGTAATCTCAACTGGTATCAAGGAACGATAAGCTCTACGTTTTTTTATTGCTTCTTTAACATCCATAAATATCAACGATTAAGCATAGCCAGAAATATCAGGAGCTCTCCAGGTTGTATTCTTTGCACAATCAGGACTAAAATTAAGCGAATCTTCAACAGTTTTTTTTAACAAAGCAGGATACATTGCACCAACAACTTCATGAATTGGGCGACCTTTATAAAAAAATTTGAAAGTGGGAGTACCCATAACACCGTATTTAGCAGCAATAGTAGGAGTTTTTGCAATATCAACAGTTGCAAAAACTACATTATCTTTGTATTCACTAGCATACTCTTCAAAAGAAGGCCTCATTTGCTTACAAAAGGGACAGGTGGGACTTGAAAACATTACAAAAATAGGTTTTTCTGCTTTTTCTACTAATTTTTTCCAGCTTTTATCATCCAACTCAATAATTTCACCAAAGTCCATAGTAACCTCTTCCCTTTCAAATATTTCCAACAATACTCATATATATTACACTTTCTTCAACACCATCAACACCAACAATTCTGTTTACTTCATCGTCATATAAAGCTGCAATTGGACAACAACCTAAATTCAAACTTGTTGATGCAAGAGCAAGGTTTTGGGCAATGTGCCCTGTATCTAGATAAATATATCTATAAGCTCTTTGACCATATTTGCATTTTGAGCGATTAAAAATGGCAGTCCAAATAAAAACTACACCAGCTATTGAACACATATCTTGGTCTAAAGCAGCTTTTGCTATATCAGCACTAAAATCACCTAACTTTAATTCTTCAAGAGCATGCTCTTTTATTAAATAGTGATACACTCCTTGAGATATACTTCCAGCATTGTTAACAACAAGATATGTTTCAATTGGATAAAGAGCTCCTGCAGACGGTGCGGTTCTGTAATCATATCCAAATTCTTTTCTTTGTATACCAGTAGAAGCCCATAATAAATAAGATAACTGTTTCAGAGAAATTGGTTTATCTGAAAAATCTCTTATACTCTTTCGATTTTTCAACACATTATCTAATGTCATTTTTGATATAACATGTGGTTTTTCTAACAAAACCCTTTTAGTATTAGGATAAATTTTATACAAATCTAGTTTATTATAAAAATCAAACTTGTCACCTATAGTATAACGAGTATACTTGGTTTCTTGTTGAAATTTATCGCCAATTTCTTTGTTCATAAAAAATTCTTTTTTTTTTAGGATCTCCACAAACCATGGATATTACAATATTCTCTTGCCTCAATTTTATCTGCTTTTATTTTAAATTGCGCTTGTGGTTTATCACCAGGTTTCAAAAACTTGCGATATGATTCACCATCAGCATTAATTTGAATCCATTCTATATAGTGTTTTTCTTCCATTGGATGATCTTGATTCTGACCAACTTTAACAAGGACACCGTCTTTTGTTTTTTCAATGTAAGGAACATGTTTTTCAACAGAAGAATCCTGTGTTTTTTCTTTAAGAAGTTCCATTGGTTCCCCACAACAAACAAGTTCTCCAACACCAGCATGTAAAACTTCAATAATGTTTCCACAAATATTACATTTGTATATTTCTCTAACTTTTGTCATAATTTTTACCTCCAAAAATCTTATTTTTTCTTTTTATTTTTATAATCTTTTATTGCCTCATGCAAAGCATCTGCTGCTAAATTAGAGCAGTGCATCTTATGAGGTGGAAGACCCTCTAATTCATCAGCAACATCACCACGTGTTATCTTCATAGCCTCATCAACTTGTTTACCTTTTGCCAACTCAGTTACCATGCTGCTTGTTGCAATTGCCGAACCGCAACCAAAGGTTTTGAACTTTATATCCGTTATTATATCATCTTTTACTTTTATGAAGATCTCCATAAGATCACCACATACTGGGTTTCCAACTTTACCGTAACCGTCTGGATTGTTAATAACACCCACGTTTCTTGGATTCATAAAATGTTCCATAACTTTTTTACTATAACCTACTTGTGCCATATTTTTTCTCCTTTTTATTTTACAAGTGGTGAAAGTTCTCGTAATCTATGTACTGTTTCTTTCACCACTTTGACAATTATTGGTATTTGTTTCATTTCATTAGATTTACCAAGAGTCATAACCATTGAACCATGAGCCTCTTCATGCTTTAGTCCAATTGCAATTAGTACATGCGATGGCTCCAGTGTTTTGTGGGAACAAGCTGAACCTGTTGCAATTTGAATTCCATACATATCCATGTTTAAAAGTATGCTTTCACCTTCTATGTGACTGAAACGGAAGCTAGCATGATGGGGAAGTCTTTGTAATGGATGGCCTGTTAGATAAGTTTGGTCAATTTTAGTAATCTCTGAGATAAGTTTATTTCTGATTTCTATAAGTCTATTATTCTCGGTCTTCATTTCTTTCATAACTATCTGAGCTGCTTCTCCCATTCCAACAATAGTAAAAACATTCTCCGTTCCAGATCTTAAACCTCTTTCTTGCCCGCCACCTAAAAGCACTGATTGAATTTTAACCCCTTGTTTAACATACAAAGCACCAGCGCCTTTTGGACCATATAAATCATTTGATGATAAGGTAAGTAGATCTATTCCATCTTTTTGAACATCAATAGGTATACGACCAGCTGCAGCTACTGCATCTACATGCAAATAATTTCCTTTTTCATGAACGATTTTACTAATTTCTTTTATTGGTTCTATGGTTCCGATTTCATTATTTGCATACATAATCGAGGTAACTGTTGTATTTTTTGTTAGAATATCCTCAAGTTTCTTTAGATCAACAAAACCAAAGGAGTCTACAGGAATTGTATTGAAAGTAAAACCATTTTTTTGTAAATCTTTCATGCTATTAATTACAGAAATGTGTTCTATTGCACTGGCTAATACCTGTTTACCCGTACCAATATTACGAAGTGCTGTTCCTCTAATTGCAAGATTATTTGATTCAGTTGCACTACCTGTAAAAATAATAGTTTTTTCATTTTCTGCATTAATAAATTTAGCAATCTTTGCTCTTGCTTCTTCTACTGCACTTTTTGCTTCAACTCCATCATTATAAAGAGAAGAGGGATTACCATACTTTTCTATAAGATAATGTTTAGCAAACTCAAAAACTCTTGGATCCATAGGCATTCCAGATGCATGATCTAAATATATTTTATCCATATTTTATCCTTTTAAAACCACATAGTTGCTCCAGCATCAAGAGCAAGATCATTTAATGTTGCTGCACCAACAATCTTTACACCAGGTATAAGCTCAACTTTTTCCCAACCAAGCATTTGTTTTGATGCCTCACAAACATATATTGTAATACCCATGTCAAGTGTTTTTTTCAGCATTTCAGCTACACTTGGAAAGCTCCCGAGTTTTATTTTTTCAGCTGCCCCAGGTTTCAATATTTTAAGTGAAGTACCAAGGTAGTAAATCACTGGTTTAAGATCCATCATTTTAGCAGTTTGAGCCAGTACTAAAGGTGAATATTGTTTTTCGGGTATATCAGTTGTTACAACATATAAAATAGTATTTTTTCCTTTCATTTAATACCCCCTATTTCATTCTTTTTATAAGGAAAGTCATAATTGTTCCTTGTTTTTCAAATTTCAAAATCTTATGACCTGTTCTTTTTGCCCAGCGTTTAATATCTTCCTCTGCTGCGGGATCATCAGCTTCTACTTTTAGTACTTCTCCTATTTGAATTTTTTCGATTTCTTCTTTAGTCATGGCAATAGGCATAGGGCAGTAAAGACCAACGCAGTCCAACTCAGCATCATAGGAAATATCTTTTTTTATTTTAAACACCTCATGTTTTATTATTAATAATTTTCAACCCATAGCTCATAATAAGCTTGTAGATGTTTACAAGCAGGACACATATTTGGTGCTTCAGGTCCTTCGTGAACATAACCGCAGTTTCCACATTTCCATTTAACAACCTTATCTTTTTTAAACACCTTTTTATTTTTTACATTTTCGAGTAACTTTCTATATCTTTTCTCATGATACGATTCAACCTTTGCAATATTTTTGAAGCTCAATGAAATATCAGGAAAACCTTCTTTTTCAGCTGTTTCTGCAAAATTAGGATATAACGTTCCCCACTCCATTTTTTCACCTTCAGCAGCAGCTAGTAAATTCTGTTCAGTTGTTCCAATAATACCAGCTGGGTAAGAAGCAATAATCTCAGCTTCTCCCCCTTGTAAATGTTTAAAGAAAACCTTTGCATGCTCTTTTTCATTTTCTGCAGTTTCCTGAAATAGAGCTGCAATATGTTCGTATCCTTCCTTTTTTGCTTGTGATACAAAAAATGTGTATCGGTTTCTAGCTTGTGACTCTCCTGCAAATGCAGCAAGAAGATTTTTTTCAGTTTTTGTTCCTTTTAAACTTTTCATTTAATTTCCTCCATTTATTTTATTATGGCCCCATATGTACCATGGGCCAATAAACATCAGCTTCTTCAAAACGGTCTATACTTTGTTTTTCTATCTCAAGGATTTTATAGTGACCATTTTCCATGTCTGAGAAATATAGCAACGTATTGTGTAATTTACTTCCTTTTTCAAAATAGTCTGATAGAGATTTATAGAAATCAGATACTGTAAGTTCAGCATCCATAGCAATTTTTAGAAGTTTACTAACTGACATATCATCTGTAATTGATATTTTTGGTAGAGGTACTGAGCTTTTATTTGGAAGTAATATTTTTTTTCTAGGAAAATGATTTTTATATATATCTTCGATAAACAGTTTATGTTTTTTTTCTTCGTTAGCAATAAATTTCAGTTTATCAGATAGTAAACCATTTTTTGTTTTTTTTGCAATATTTAGATATAAATCTTTACTTTCAACTTCACTTTTAATAGCAGCCAGCAGAAGCTCCTCGAGATTAAACTCATTTAAATTCATAACATTCCTCTTAATCTAATAATCTTTTTTCTCCTTGTATTTTTTGAATATCATGAATATCTTGGGAAACTTCAAGGCAGCCAAGATAATTCCTATCTTTGTTTCTAACTGCAAAATATCTAATCAATATCTTATGTTTCCCAGATTTCTCGCCAATTGGTAAATCAATCCAAAACTCTGCTTTATCTCTTTTTTGCGCTTTCATCTCAGAAATTATCTGCTCCACTTTTGCAAGACTTTTTTGGGGATGACATTTACGTACATCTCTTCCAATTGCGCCTACTGGTCTTTTAAAAATTCTTGTTTCGTGTTTATTCCATGCAAGAACTTTATCCTCTTTGCTTAGAACTGAAAACTCTATAGGCAAAGTTTCAAGTACTGCATCTAATTCCTCATCACTTAATTTACCTATCATTTTTTTGCTTCCTCCTTATTTTTAGTGTTTTTTATCTCATCTTTTTCAAATTTTCAGAATGCAAATTTAGATGATCTGTTTCTATTTCAACTAGTGTTGCAAAAAACTCCTTTATGCGGGGTTCTTCTGATTCATCTCTAAATTTTGAATATGATTTTATAGCTCTGTCCTCTCTTTCAAAGCCTTCTTGAGTATTTTTTCTTGAATCTATACTACATGCTAGTTTTTCTAGTTCAGGTGCAGTTATTTTTAAGAACTTTGAAATAGCTGATGCATGTTCACGTTCGACTTTCATCAATGCTTTAAATTTTGCAAAACTATAAAGATCTCCTGCTTTATCTGCGGCATTTTTTGCACAATCATAGAAAGCAGCGTTACCCAGCTCAAGTTTTAAAGCTGATTCAAGATTCTTTTTAGATATAACATTTAAAGTTACGTTGAACTCATTAGTATCCCAATCTTCAGCATTAACAAAGAATCGTTGAGGTGCACCACAAAACGGACATCTAGTTGGTGCTTCAACTCCTATGTAAGGATCTCCACATATTCTACATCTAAATACTTTTATCTTTTCCAAATAGCTTCACCTCTACTATGTTTTAAATTATTTTACTGTAACATTCTTTCCTTTAGTTGGTGTTTTTTTAGGTACAAATATTTCTAGTATACCATCTTTTAATACTGCCTCTGCTTTATCAGGGTTTACTTCTTCAGGGAAAGACATTGTTCTACAAAGTGTTGAGTAACTTCTTTCGCGTCTTACATAATTTTTATTTTCCTCTTTTGTTTCAGATTTAACATTTCCACAAATATTTATGTTATTATCTGTTATAGAAATCTCAACATCTTTTTTATCAACACCTGGCATCTCAGCAAGTATCTTGTATTCTTTACCAGTATCAATCATATCTATAGATGTTTGTTTCAAATCAGGTTCTAACCATCTTTCATACAAGAAATTACTTGGAACCATGGATCCCCAGCGTCTACGCCATATAGGTCTCCAAGGATCATCCCAGAAAAATCTATCCATAGATTCCATTATATCAAATGGATTCCAAATTGCTGGAGTTGTTGTTTTTGTGGGTAATTTCTCAATTTTTTTTGCTTTTATATCTATCTTTTTCTCTTTTTCTTTTACCATATTTTAATACCTCCTTATTAAAACTCAAATTTTAATTTTTATATCCTTTTCATTGGTACACCACAACAATAAGGTGTAGATTTTGGATCCTTTTCAAATTCAATAATGCCACAGCTACAATCCTTACTTTTACATTGGCATTCATATTTTACTGGTTTATTTGCTATTTTGCAACCACAACTTTCACACATTTTTTACCTACCCCATTTATCACACATTTTTTATTTATTAATATTTTTTACTAAAATTTTTCCAATATTTTTTATATTTTTTAAATCATTTTCATTTGGAATATAGTTAATATTAATGCTTTTTATTGGTAAATCCCAAGATAACTCTTTTAAAATTCTCTCCATTTCACCAACCGCCTGACCACCCCAACCGTAAGATCCAAAAACAAAACCTATACGTTTTCTAGGTTTTAGGCCTTTAAGATAAGTTAGAAAACCCCCCATTGATGGAAGCATAGTATTATTCATAGTTGGTGAACCTAAAAGTATAAACTTAGAAGAAAGAACATCATTTATAATATCTGAAATAGGCGTATTTTTTAGATTCCTAATAGTAACTTTTATACCTGTTTCTTCCAATCCTTCATAAAGTGCATAAGCAATTTTCTGTGTGGAGCCCCACATTGAATCATAAACTATAAGTGCTTTATTTTCGGTTTCAAAATTTGCCCATTTCGTGTACTCTTTTAAAATATCAGTTATATATTTTCTCCAAATAATACCATGACTTGGAGCAATCAAATTTATATCTAACTTTGTAAGTGTTTCTAGAGCTTTTTTTACTTGATCACCATAAGGCATTACAATATTTGCATAATATTTAGCCGCCTCTTCCTTTAAAATACCCCATTCTAGTTCGTCATCAAATCTTTCAGCAGAGGCTATATGCTGACCAAAAGCATCATTGGGAAGCAGTAGTTTATCACTGGGAATATATGTAACCATTGAATCAGGCCAATGAACCATTGGTATATGAAAAAAAGTAAGTGTTTTTTTTCCGATATTAAGTTTATCACCAGAGTTTACAACTTTTAAATTTAATTCTTTTTTATAATGCAGATTCAAACCTTTTTCTCCATGGGTAGATGTTATTATCTTAGCATTTGGACAAATTTCTAGTAGTTTTGTAATAGAACCTGAGTGATCCATCTCAACATGATTGGATACAATGTAATCTATCTTTGATGGATCAACAATTTCTTTAATTCTATATAACATTTCATTAAATAGGTAGTGTTTAACTGTGTCAATAAGAGTAATTTTATTATCAACAATTAAATATGCATTGTAAGTGGTTCCTCTAGGGGTATTGTATCCATGGAAACTCCTTAAATCCCAGTCTATTCCACCGACCCAGTAAATATTTGGTTTTATTTCAGTTTTATTCAGCTTTATCACTCCTTATGAAAGGCGTCTTTGCTTGCTCCACAAACAGGACAAACCCAGTCATCTGGCAAATCCTCAAATTTTGTTCCTGGGGCTATTCCATTATCTGGATCTCCTATTTTTGGATCATAAACATATCCACATACCTCACAAACATATTTGTCCATTTTTTCTTCCTCCATATTTTTTTCAAATTTTTTATCAACTTCACCACTGTAAGTTGGTGCTGTTTTTGGAGAATAACCTCCCTTAACTTTGTGATAGAACTCATAAGTCATTGGATTTCCTTCTGTTAATATTTCACCATCTTCTATATTACCAACAAATATAGTATGAGTGCCAACATCAACTTTATCTGTTAATTTAACCTCAAAATATGCTAGTGTATTATCTAAAATAATAGGTGTTTTTGTTTTTCCAATCTTATATTTTACATCAATAAATTTATTAATTTCTCTACCAGATTTGAAACCAAATGTTCCTATAAATTTCATTGGAGTATTTTCTGATAGAACAGATACTGAAAAAACTTTACTTTTTTCGATAAATTCGTGTGTAAGATTTTGTTTATTAATGCTTACTGCTATTGTTTGTGGCTCTGCTGTTACTTGGAAAATTGTATTTGCAATCTGACCGTTTATTTTATCTTTATTTTTAGAGCAGACTACATATAAACCATATGAAATTTTGTGTAGGACTTTTGGGTTCATTTTTTAACCTTTTTAACCTTTTTTAAACATTCTTTACAAAAGCCTTTAAAGTAACCATGAACTTCCTCTACTTGATGTCCTTGTCTTAATATTTTATTAATATTTGGGCAGGTAATTTCAATATTTATTATTTTTCCACATTTTTTACAAAGGAAGTGATGATGCATTTCCTCTTTAATTTCATATCTTTGTTCTGAGCTAGATATTGTTAAATTTTGAACTAAATTGTTTTTCTGTAAAGTTTCTAGTGCATTGTATATTGTTGTTTTTGAGATTGCTGGATTCTTTTTCTTTAGTTCAGAATATATCTCATCAGCTGTTGGATGTGTTATATGAGTATCTAGATATTTCAATATCTCTAGCCTTTGGTGTGTTATTTTAAGATTATTATTTTTTAATAGTTCTACATATTTTTCCAAACATTTCACCATTGATTTTGTAATAATTACTAATTTGTAATTGTTACAAATTAACATATATTACAAAACACTATTTAAAAGTTTCGAATTTTTTACCGCAATTAAAAATAAATTAACAAGAACTGTGCTCTATTGCTGCATTTGGACAAGCGTTTACACAAGCACAGCATTCGATACACTCACCTATATTTTTTGCTATTGCTTTACCATCTTTAACCTCAAATATCTCTACAGGACAAGCAGTAACACATTCTCCTACACCCGTACATTTATCGTAATCAATTGTTATTATGATATTACCTTCTTTAAATTCTTTTTTCATTTAGGTCTAACCCCCATTTTGGTGGGGTAGGGTAAATAGATTAAACTATTTTAGATTTTCTTTTAAAAAAATTTTAAAAATTTTCCGATGATTTTTTGAATTATTATCTGTTTCATATTAAAGTAAGGGGAGATAAAAGGGTGTGAAAAATTGATAAACATAACTGATGAAGGACTTGGTAAACTTATAGGATGGTTTGATCCAGATGAAAATCGTCAGTGGGTCATGAAAAACAAGTCAAGAGAACTTAAAGATAAAAGAATGACTGAAAAAGAAGCTGCACAAAAATTTGTTAAAGATGAGGATTTCATTGCTATGGGTGGTTTTGGTCATGTACGTGTTGCAATGTCAATAATATACGAGATAATAAGAAAGAAAAAACGTAATTTAACTATGGCTGGTAAAACTGCTGTTCATGACCTTGATCTTCTTGTTGGAGCTGGATGTGTAAATAAGGTAGAAGTTGCTTACTCTTTTGGTCATGAACTAAGGGGATTATCTCCTGCATCTCGAAGAGCTGTTGAGACAGGAAAATGTAAGATTACAGGTGAAATAAGTAACGCTGGTTATCAATGGCGGTTTCTTGCAGCTATGATGGGTTTACCATTCATACCAACCCGTGTTTTACTTGGTACTGACACTTTTAAACAAAGCTCAGCTAAAGTTATAGAAGATCCGTTTAGTAAAAAACCTGTATGTCTTCTTCCAGCTTGTTACCCGGATGTTGGAATAATACATGTTCCAAGATGTGATAAATATGGTAATGTACAAATAGATGGAATCATGGTTGAAGACTTTGAACTATCGCGCGCTGCAAGACGTGTAATTATAACAACTGAAAAAATAGTTGATAATAAAACTATTAGACAAGAACCCAATAAAACAGTTATACCTTTTTATCTTGTTGATGCAGTTGTAGAAGTTCCTTTTGGTGCTCATCCATGTCAGATGCCATATCTATATTTTTTTGATGAAGATCATATTGGTGAATGGTTATCAGTTTCAAAAACTGATGAAGGTGTAGAAAATTATCTTAAAAAATATGTTTATTGTGTTGATGATTTTAAAGAATATTTGAAATTAATTGGTGGGTCAAAAAAACTGGAACAACTTAAAAGAATAGAGCATCTAGAAGAACCAATGAGCGCACCTTGGATTGAAAAAAAAGAAGTAACAAGTAAACAGAAAGAAAAGTATTCCTCTACAGAAATGCTTGCATGTGTAGCATCAAATATTCTTGAGGATAAAAAATCTGTTTTTGTTGGTACCGGTCTACCAATTATTGCTTCTATGCTTGCCCAACGTACCCATGCTCCTAATTTACTTTTATTTTTTGAGGCGGGTAGCATAGGTCCAGAAATACCAGTTCTTCCAATATCAGTTGGTGATTCACGGACTTTCTATATGGCAGTTGCAGCATCAAGTATGCATGATACAATGTCAATGGCTCAAGCGGGTTATATAGACTATGGTTTTCTTGGAGCAGCACAAATAGATATACACGGAAATATTAATACAACAGTTATTGGCCCATACGAACATCCAAAAGTAAGATTACCTGGTAGTGGTGGTGCCAATGATGTCGGAACACTAAGTAATAGAACAATTATAATAATGAGACAGGATAAATATAGATTTGTTAAAAAATTAGATTTTATCACAACACCTGGGTATCTAAACGGTTATGATTCACGAGAAAAAATTGGACTACCCAAAGATAGTGGTCCATATAGAGTAATAACGCAACTTGGAGTATATGGATTTGATAAAGATTTAAAGAATATGAAGTTGATTTCAACTCATCCTGGTGTTACAATAGATCAAATAAAAAATAGCAGTAGTTTTGATATTATCATTCCAGAAGAAATCACGGTTACTAAACCACCTAAAAAGAATGAATTGAAAATATTAAAAAAAATAGATCCTACGGGTATTGTAATTGCAAAGTAAAATAGGGTGGTTTTCATCAAAGTAATCCCATATTGTTTACATTCCTTTACAATTATCAAATAGAGGTAACTTACTTTCCATTATAAATTGGAGTTTTAAAAAAAATATACGACAAAAAACGAAAACATTTTTCAATTAAGTTATTATTACATCTATTAATAAGATGGGTTTGGAAAAAATCTTTTTTCGTCTTATGACGAAAAGGTGTTAGACATGACAAGGAAGATTTGTATTGTGGGAGGAGCAACAACTCCTTTTGATTATGGACCAACAGGTTTTGAAAGTATAGAAGGAGGAGCAGCAGAATGTGTGAGAGAAACTAGAGAAGATATTCCTGAATTTTCTCTCAGAGATATTGACTTAATGATTTATTCTCATTTTTCTGTTCATTTTGGTCATCAGCTTTCACCTGAATGGATAATTCATGATCATCTTGGGCTTGTGGGACTGCCACATTATCGTATTGAAAACGGTGGAAACACAGGTGGTTCTGCGTTATATGCAGCAGTACTTGCTGTAATGTCTGGTCATCATGATGTTGTTGGTATTATTGGTTGGGAGACCATGGATTCAGTTTCGCAATCCCAAGGTAGTGAGTTTATCGCAATGGCTTCAGATACAAGATATGAACTTATGGTTGGGGGAATATACCCAATTTACTATGCAGCTATGGCCAATAAATGGATGAAGGATAACAAAGTTACAGAAGAAGACGTTGCATCTATTGCTGTAAAAAATAAAAACAATGCTATGGACAACCCCAAAACTCAGTGGTATAGAAGTGAGCATAGATATATAACAATAAATGATGTAATGAATTCTAAGTTGATTTCATACCCCTTAAAAAAATATGATTGTTGCCTTATGTCACGTGGAGTAGCTTTTGTTATTGTTTGCTGTGAAGAATATGCAAAAAAAGTTAATCCAGATGGTTATGTTACATTAGATGGTATGGGCTTATCTAGTTGTACTATTAGAGCTGGTGACAGGTTGAACTATCCCAGTTGGAATGAGCGATATGGCCCTGGCTATCCTGAAATGACTGAGTTTGGTGCTTGTAGAAATTCTGCAGAACAAGCATATAAAATGGCTGGTATTGAAAATCCTTTAAACGAAATTGATTTCGGCGAAATACATGATGCATTCTCTACCTCTGAAGCACAAATCTATAAGGCTTTAGGTTTAGCAAATACTGAAAATATTGCTCAATTTATTCGTGATGAAAGTACTTTCATGCATGGTCAAATTCCTATGAATCCGGGTGGTGGATTGATTGGTTATGGACATCCTGTGGGTGCAACAGGGCTTATGAGTACAATTGAATGTTTTTACCAATTATCTGGTATGATTCCAAATAAACATCTAAGCAAAAAAACAGAAGTTACTGATGCAGAATGTGGAATAGTAAACAGCCATGCAGGAACTGGAACGAGTATATCAAATTTCATTTTAAGGAGGCATTAATAATGACTCAGTTAATAGTTATGAATAATAAAAAGAAAAAATTTGCATATGAACCGAATTTTAAAGAAAAAAAAGATTACAGACCAACAGATGTCAAAGAAACAGGACTAGCTTTTGTTGGTCATGAAATTTCAGAAGATAGAATGACTATGAATCAATTCCTTCATTACGATCAATTATATATTATCAGACACGGATGGAATAGCCCATTTTTTATTGGATTACTTGAAGGAAAAATACGTGGTACACGTTGTCCTAAATGTGGTGATACATGGGTACCAGTCAGGACCCATTGTTGGAATCTAGATTGTAATCTAGAAAAAACAGAATGGGTCGAAATGCCCCTTACAGCAAAAGTCCATACATGGACAATTGCTGGTTGGAGTGGAAGATCTTCTTTAAAAAGACTGCCTATTATTTTGGTTTACGCTGTAATTGGGGATAGTAAAGTTGCAATTGCAAATGAGTTACATGGCATTAACCCATGGGACGTAGAATTTGGTATGCCATTAAAGATAATCTTCAAATCAAAAGAAAAAAGAATTGGTGCAGTGACAGATTTTCATTTTGAACCAGCGGATGGTTGGAAACCATCACCAATGGATGAAGAAAAAGAAAGGATAAAAAAACTTGTTGAACCAGTTTATGAATGGGTAAAAACAATAAAATAAGGTCAAGATTTAAACACACTTTTATATTTACCTAATTCCAATGGACTACGTTTCAGGTGAAATACTTTCAGAAAATGGTTTTATAAAAGGATACCTGGGTTTTGAAAAAGATACTATACTTGAATTTGGAAAAGGAAGACCTACAAAAAAGCCATTTTGTAAAGGTTTAATTGTTCCATCTTTTATTAATGCCCATACGCACATTGGTGATTCATTTATTAAAAAAAGAAAAATAAAACTTCCAAAAAATGTAGTAGAACTAGTTAAACCACCAAATGGTTTAAAACATAAATTATTAAAAGAAGCTACAGAAGAAGAACTTATAGAGGGAATGAAGGACTCAATTAATGTTATGTTTTATTCAGGTATAACAAAATTTTGTGATTTTAGAGAAGGTGGATTAAAAGGTATTTCAGAACTTAACAAAGCTCTGAAGAACCAAAAAATAGCAGCAATTATTTTTTCTAGACCTTCAGAATTAAAATACAATTCTGATGAAATTGAAATTTTATTGAATAATTCAGATGGCATTGGTTTAAGTAGTATATCTGATTGGAATTTTTTTGAATTAAAAAAAATTTCTAGTCATGTAAAAAAAAGAAATAAATTATTTGCAATTCATGCAAGTGAGATATTTAGAGAAAATATTGATGATATCCTTGATTTAAAACCTGATTTTTTAGTTCACATGGTTAAAGCTACAGAATCAGATTTAATCCATGTTAAAGATAACAATATTCCAATTGTTTTATGTTTACGTTCCAATGCTTTTTATAGGTTAAAACCAAACGTTAAATTGATGAAAAAAGTTGGTATCAACATAATGTTTGGTACAGATAACTCAATGTTGAATTCGCCAAACATATTAGATGAAATAAAATTTGTAAAAAATAAATATAAAGAATTTTCAATGGAAGAGCTACTTAACATAATAACATTTAGAGCGAGGAAAGCTTTAAATCTGGATTGTGACATTCTTGGTGCCAACTCCAAGGCTGACTTTGTTGTATTGGATGAAAAAACATTGAAGCCTTTGTATGTTTCAATTGGGTAATTTAGAGGGATAAATGTGAAAGTAGAAGATGTAATGTCAGATGATTTAATTGTTGGATATGTTCCAGGGACGGTAAAAGACGCTTTAAGAATTCTTGCAAAACATAATGTTTCAGGTATGCCTGTGTTAAAAAAGGATACAAGGGTTGTAGTTGGTGTTATTACAAGGCAGGACATTTTTAAAAATCCTGATGAGGATCAATTAGCTCTTCTTATGAGTAAGGATTATTTATCTGTTGAAAAAGACCAAGACGTGAAAGTTGCTGCTAAATTGTTATATGAACACAGGATACATGGTTTACCTGTCATAAACACAAGAAAGCAACTTGTTGGAATAATCAGCCCAACTGATGTTTTAAAAGGGCTGCACAAAAATTTAACCACAAGTATTGAAAAATATTTTACAAATTTAGTTGTCCCAATTTATCAAGAAACACCAATAAATATTGTTATGGAAATTATAAATATTACACGTGAAAATGCATTACCTGTTTTAAACCATGAACGAAAGTTATGTGGAATTGTAAGTGATGGAGATTTGTTTAAACTCAGTCATATACGTGAAAGTGTTTCTATAACTGATCTAGGTATGGGTGGAGATGAGGATGACTGGACTTGGGAGGGAATTAGGGATACTGTAAGATTCCATTATACAACATCAGAAGTTTCTTTACCAACGGTTCCAGTTAAGGAAGTCATGATAACTAATGTAATAAAAGCCTCTAAACACGCACCTGTAAAGGAAGTTGCAGAAAAAATGCTTAAAAATCGTATAAGTCATGTTCCAGTTGTTGATGCTGATGATAGACTCATTGGTATGGTAACCGATATCGATCTGATGGCCTGTATATTATAAATTTAGTAACTCCATTCTTGTTTAGACTTGGAGAATCTAATTTATGTCTCAAGATATTTATGATAAAGTAATGATGCTTGCTAAACGTAGAGGATTTATTTATCCTTCTTTTGAAATCTATGGTGGTGTTGCTGGTTTTTATGATTATGGTCCACTTGGTTCTCAGCTTAAGCTAAACATTGAGTATCTTTGGCGAAAAATTTATCTTTTGCAGGATAATTGTTTTGAAATAAGTACTCCGATTGTAACTTTATATGAGGTTTTGGAAGCTTCAGGTCATGTTGAGGAATTTACTGATTTAACTGTTGATTGTAAGAAATGTAAACAATCATTTAAAGTTGAAGATCTAGTAAAAGAAACAAATGCGGAAGATACCGTTAAAAAAGGTAAAGTTAAATGCCCCACATGTGGCACAATATTAAAAGATGCTCATTATGTTAATTTAATGTTTTCTACAAAAATCGGTGTTGGTAATATCAGAGATGCTTTTTTAAGACCTGAAACAGCACAAGGTATTTTCACAGATTTTCACTTTCTTTATAGATATGTACGTGAAAAGTTACCTTTTGGTGTTATCCAGGTTGGTAAAGGTTTTAGAAACGAGGTTTCACCAAGACAAGGTATTATTCGTTTAAGAGAATTTTCTATGGCGGAGGCAGAAATATTTTTCGATCCAAAAGACAAAAAACATCCTAGATTCAATGAAGTTAAGGATAATGAGCTTTATCTTTTTGATAATGAAAAAGAAATGAAAATAACAGTTGAAAAAGCTGTAAAAAACAAGGTAATAAATAATCAAGCTCTTGCATTTTATATGTATTTAACTCAGGAATTTTTATTAACTGCAGGAGTTAATCCCAAAAAGTTTAGATTTAGAAAACACTCGGATAAAGAGCTTGCTCATTATGCCACTGAGTGCTGGGATGCTGAGTTATTCAGCGAACGTTTTGGTTGGGTAGAATGCGTAGGAATTGCTGATAGATCTGCTTATGATTTAAGTGCACATATCGATTCATCTGGAGTAGATATGTACGCTTTGAGAAAATATGATGAACCAAAAATTATTGATGTAACAAAAGTTGTTCCTAAAATGGATAAATTAGGTCCTTTGTTTAAAGACAAAGCAGGTAAAATAAAAGAACTTTTAGAAAAATTGGAAGTAACAGATACAAAGAAAACGCTATTTGTTGTTTTTGATGGTAAAACCATTGAGATACCAACTAATTGTTATGAAATAAATCAAGTAAAAGAGAAAGTATCTGGTGAAAAATTTATTCCTCATGTTATAGAACCATCTTATGGCATTGATAGAATATTATATTTTGTTCTTGAACATAACTATGTTGAGACTAAAAAGAAAGAAGAAGATTACACGCTACTGAAATTAAGTCCACTAATTGCCCCAGTAAAAGTTGGTGTGTTTCCACTAACTGGTGATGAGAGCCTAGTTAAAATTGCTAAAGAAATAGATTATAATTTTAGAAATGCAGGTGTTATTACTTATTACGATGATAGCGGAACAATCGGAAGGCGCTATGCTAGAATGGATGAGATCGGCACACCGTTTTGTATAACTGTTGATCATGATACGCTTAAAGATAATAAGATAACAATAAGGGATCGTGATACTACAAAACAAGAAAGGATAAAGATAGAGGAAATAATAACTAACATCAAAGAGAAGTTTTAATTTTGATTTTCATTTTAAAAAAATGTTTATTTAATAGTTTTAACAGTTTTATCTATTATTTTAAGAGCTTCATCAATCTCCTTTGAGGATATAATAAGTGGTGGACGGAATCTTATAGCAGTTGCGCCACATCCTAAAATAATTAAACCATTTTTATAAAGTTTATTTTTTAATTCGTCTCTTTTTTCAGGTGTAGGTAGATCAAAAGCACACATAAGACCTCTACCACGAGCATTAGAAATTTTAGCTGGATATTTCTTAGCAAGTTCTTCAAGACCGTTTAGAAGATGTTTGCCTTGAACTTCAGCATTCTTTACAAGATTTTCTTCTTTAATTACTTCAAGGTATTTTTGGCAACGAACCATGTCAACAAGGTTTCCACCCCATGTTGAATTAAGCCTACTAGAAATATTAAACACATTATCCTCAACCTCATCTACTCTATCACTAACCATTATACCGCATACCTGGGTTTTTTTACCAAAAGCAAGAATATCTGGATCAAAATCAAAATGCTCATAAGCCCACATTTTACCTGTTAGTCCAACTCCAGTTTGAACCTCATCTAAAATGAACATCATCTCATATTCATCACATAATCTACGCAGAGTATAGAAAAAATCCTTGCGGAAGTGGTTATCCCCACCCTCTGCTTGAATAGGTTCTATAATTAGCGCAGCTATATCTTCAGGATTTTTATTCACTGCTTGTTTTATCTCATCTTCTGCTTTTTTCTCAAGTTCTATAACATTTTCTAAATTTTCTTTATTTAGAGGAAAATTAATCTTTGGATTTGTTATACGAGGCCAATTAAACTTAGTAAAAAATTTTGTTTTATTCAGATTAAAGGTATTAGTCATTGACAAAGTGTAACCGGTTCTACCATGGAAAGCTTCTTTAAAATGTATAACTTGAGTTCCAATTTCACCTTTACCTTTATTTATATTTTTTCTAATTTTCCAATCAAAAGCGGTTTTCAAACCATTTTCAATAGCTAGTGCACCACCACTTATAAAAAATAAATGTTTAAAACAAGTTGGAACCGCGGCCTTTGCAAAGTAATCTACAAACTCAGCCATTTCAATAGTATAAATATCAGAATTGGTTGGGTTATTTACAGATATTTCCCCAAGTTTCTTAATAAAATCCGAATCAGTAATTTTAGGATGGTTACAACCAAGAGGAGCTGTTGCAAAAAAAGAGAAACAATCAAGCATGTATTTTTTATATCTGGAGTCGTAAATCTGACAGCCTTTACTTTTTTTCAAATCCAAAACTAAATCAAGACCATCTGCAAGCATATATTTTCTTAGTTTATTGTGTACATCAGTTGGTTTAATTGTCATATAATTATACCCATAAAATTGTTATTTTATTAGTTAAAGCGGTATCAATAATAGTTATAAAATAGTATTGGTAACACTAAAAAAAAATGAGAGAGGGGTGGGAGGAGAAAAAAAAGAGGGAGGAAATTTGGGATGCTTTCCCCTCTCTCATTATGGCCTATTATCCTTGTTTTATGCTGTTAATTCCACTGAGATTACTTAGATTATTAATTTTAATCATAATATTAGAAATTGTGTAAAGAAGATTATTAAAGTAAAATGAGCGGGTAACATCGTGAATAGATGAACCCCAATAACCATGGGCTGGATATTAATTGAATAAATAAAACTTATAATTATTATCAAACCTGATAGAATAATTCCACTTAGTTTCAATTTATTATTTTTCATATTTTCACATTATTTACGGTTTGGTATAGAATTATATCTGTTTTAGTTTATATACTGTTAGAAAATGTTTGGAAAAAACCGAATCGAACACCACAAATTAATGATAATATAAGTATTATTTGTGGAGAAGTTTATAAGCAAATAACTGTATTATTATTTGTAGAAGGGGGAAGTAAGTTATGAAAAAAGAATGGTTAGAAAAAACCCTTGCTTTAGTTATTATAGTTTTGTTTGTTGTCACAGTTTTAACTCCAGAAGTTTTTAGTAATTATCCAAAATATTATAATGATTATAAAGAATCTAAAATAACAGAACAAAAGAAGTTATTAGAAAACCTTAAATTTTATTGCACAACACCTAATGGTTTTGACGAAATTAAATTTGAGTATTATAAAAAACAACTTTTGAAACAAGAAACAAATGAAGAAGATAATCAATATAAAATATCGAATACAGAAGAATTAATAAAAATCGAAAATCCACAATTAACAGGAATTTTACCTAATGGTCCTTTGGATTCTGTCTGGCCAATGAAATGTCACGATGTGCATCATACAGGTCGGAGTCAAATTAGTACTGCTAATAACTCTTATATTGAAAAATGGAGATTTGACTGTGGATGGGTAGAAGACAACCCTATTATTGATAATTATGGCACGATATATTTCGCATCGGATTGGGATGTAATAGCAATTTTTCCAAATGGAACATTAAAATGGATATTTGAAACAGAGGGTTTAATGAAAGGTTGTTCACCTGCGATTAATGAAGACGGTACAATTTATGTTGGCTCTTGGGATTCATTATTATACGCAATTAATCCAGATGGGACTTTAAAATGGAAAGTTGGGACAGGAGCTAGTATATTTACTTCTCCTGCAATTGCAAATGATGGCACAATTTATTTAGGCACTCTTGACCCAGGAAATTGTATTGTAGCTGTTAATCCTAATGGTACAATAAAATGGAAATATCAAACAGGGTGGATTACATCTGACCCAGCTATTAGTGACGATGGTACTATCTACATTGGTTCTGCCGATAATTATCTTTATGCTATGAACCCTAATGGCACATTGAAATGGCGTTTTAAAACAGGACATTATGTCAAGGGTCCACCGTCTATTGCTGATGATGGTACGATTTATATTGGTTCTTGGGACGATTATCTATATGCATTGAATCCTAATGGTACGATGAAATGGAAAATTAATGTAGGTTATGGAACAGAAACCAACCCCTCAATTGCAGATGATGGTACGATTTATGTTGGTGGATGGGAATATCTTTGGGCGATTTATCCAAATGGGACAATGAAATGGAGTTGCTTTTTGGGAGAGGATAGACATATTTTTCAATCATCACCAGCGATTTCATCAGATGGCACAATCTATTTTGGTACAAACATTGGTGATGGTGCAGGTGGCGAGATTATCGCTGTTAACCCCAATGGAACAGAAAAATGGCGTAAGAGGATAGCAAATTATTGGGTTGATTCATCACCTAGTATAGCTGAAGATGGAACAGTGTATATAGGATGTGTATATAATATTGGGGGTGGTTATTTACATGCTTTTGGAAATATAGAATCAAACACTCCACCAAATTCACCAAACATAGGTGGTCCTACAAATGTTAATGTAGGTGATGAAAACTGGTATTCATTTACTGCTATCGACCCTGATAATAATCCTATTCAGTTGTTTGTTGATTGGGGTGATGGCACCAGTGATTGGGTTGGTGAATACGCATCAGGTGAACCAATTTGGTTTGAGCGTGCTTGGAACAATGCGGGTACATACATAGTTAAGGCAAAGGTTAAAGATGTTCTTGGTGAAGAATCCGATTTTGGCTATTTAGAGGTAAAAGTTATAGTGCCACCAGTTTATAAGAAGGCATTTATTTTCGGGAGAATAACCAATCTAACAATTGGAGATACTATTATGTTTGAAGCGGTTCATATTAATGTTATCAACTTTCTACCGTTTTCAAAAAATCTATTCAAATCAGGTGAAAAGTTCACATTAACAAAGAATTATAAAGGTTTTATAGGGTATAGGTTTATTTTTTCATTCTGCACTATGATAACATAAAACAAGAGGGGCTGTTTTTGATTGGCTTCCTTTTTTGTTGTGTAAATCGTATAAGATAGGCTGTCCTTATGATGTTGTTTTTGGAAAAAACCAAACAATATCTATATAAGTATTAGAGTTTTTGAAAAAAAAGTATAAACTTTTTAAAAAAAAATCTTTAGAGTTTCTGAACTTTTTCAGAAAATTTTATACCCATTTCTTCTAATTCGCTTAGGATTGGATTGTATAATTCTGGTATAACTGGAATTTGAACACCTGTTAGTTTTATTTTATTATTTAGTATCATCTTTACAGCTATTGCAGCTGGTAAAGAAACAGTTCGTGCAACAGATGTGTCACCACCTGGAATACCATAATCAACCAAAGTTGATGTTATGTATTCTTTTTTAGAAGAATACTCAGCAATAAACTCATGGTGCATAACAATCATATCTTTATCGTTTTTGCCCATAGACATTTTCTTCAAAGTTAATACATTTAAGTAGTCTAATGGATTGTCTTTATCCTTTGGCAAAGGTTCATTACTAAAAAGACCAAGCCACTCAAGCCTTTTAATAATAGTTGAATAAGTTTCTAAATCAAGGTATTTTGCTGTTGTGGTTATAATATCATCTTTAATTTTAGCACCAATTAAATATCTTGTTAAATCCGCATATGTTTTTCCAGAAAAGCCATCAACAGGTTTATCATTTAACCAACCTAATGCAACTATTTTACGTAGAGTTTCACACCAACCAGGCATTCTGAATGTACCACGATAAACCGTTTTTGCTTCTTTTAATCCATAAATCTCTTTATAGGGTATAGAGTTTCTATTTGGATAGTTTTCAAATGTTCCAACACCTGGTACATCCTGCATTGCATAATTTTCAAATAATTGCTCACCGGATATTACAACTTCTTTTCCATCCTCCAGCCATCTAGCAGAGTTTCTGGATGCAAGTAGAACCCCTCTTGGGGACCAAGAAAATTTGTAACCAAATGGATTGTTATTTGATTCATGAGCTGGTAAAGCACCCGTGGTTGACCTGAAACTTATTACCTTACCATTATCTTCTTCCACCTTATGTACAACCTTCATAGCCGACATATGATCAATGCCAGGGTCAAGACCACATTCATTAAGTAATAATATACCTGAATCCTTTGCTTTTTTATCTAGATCTTTCATCGGACCGCTTACATAGGATGTTGTAACTAGGTGTTTCTTATGTTTTAAACACATTTCTGCAACCTTAAAATGGTAATTATATGGTAAAAGACTTACAACAATATCCGCTTTAGTTATAAAATCTTCAACCTCTTTATCATTGTTAACATCCAACTCAAATGCTTTACCTTGGGGATGATTATGAATTATGTTCTCAGCTTTACTTATGGTTCTACTAGCCATTGTTACAAAAAAATCTGGTTGATTTAGTAAGTAGGTCATCATTGGTCTAGAAATCATACCTGCACCAAAAACAAGCACATTCTTCATATTAAATCACTTCCTTGATTATGATATAAATTACTAGCACCGAAAAGAAGAGCCTTATAAATATTTGTTGATATAGCTATAATTTGGTGTTAATTTTCCTTTATAAAGAATTACCGCGTTTTTTATTTCAAAAGGTAAATTAAGATTTTCAAAATTATCCACCTTAAAATCAGCTTTCATTATCTCTGGAACAAAATGCAGTAAGGTTTCACTAAAATATTTTGAAGATTCTTGAGGTAACTCACAAGGTAAATTATCAACAGCCATAACAACCACGCCATCACCAGTATAACCATCTATTATTTTATCAGTAAATGGATTATAAATAAAAACTGGACTATCTGGAGAAGTAGTTTTTTCTGTAAATTCAATAGCACCATTTATATCAACGCTTATATCGCCTATCACCTTTAGATGTATTTTTTTATTAGTTTTAAAATAATTTTTCATAAATTTTTTTGTAACAAGACGAGGATACTTAGAACTCCAGTAGATACAATTCATTAAAATAGAAAGATAAGGAATATAACCTTCAAATACCGAGCGGTAATTTTCTGGATGACTATAATAATTTTGTAAATCAAATTTTTTTGTAGTTGAAATAGGTTCAACCATGTGCTCTTCTTTAAATACAACTTTGTAAATAGTATTATTTGAAGGATTTTTATAAACCGACTCTATTTCATTAGGATTGATAGTTTTTACAGGTAAAAAGTCAAGAATTTCTTGTGCGCCTATTGATACGTTTCCATAACCAGAAAAACCAACTATAAAAGGATTAATGGAATTTGGTAAACCGTTTTTTTCAATTTCTTTACCTACTTCTTTTAATTTTTTCTTTATATCTTCTAAATTCTTGAAATAAACAGTCTGTTTGATTTTATTAAAAGGTGTATTTATTTTTTCCCAATTTGCTCTCTGCCCAAAGATCCAAAGGGAATCTACCATACCAGCAAGACCGGCAAATCTTCCAAAGAAAACTAGTCTTTTACCATTTTTATCAGCTATTTTCTCATAATCAATTAGTGTACAACCTAAATCCATCATTTTTTTAAGCATAGGCATATTGTGTTTCTGTCCTTTTATTGTATGTGAAAAAAATACGTAGGTTTTTCCTGGCTCAAATAAATTTATAGGTATTTCTTTAACAGCAAAAACAATTGAAGAAGGTGATAAATTATTTTGTACTTGTGCATTTACATCTATATATTCTTTATCTGAAAAAACGCGAATATCTGAAGGTTGAATTACTGTTTCAATACCATATTTTTTTTTCAATTCCTGAACATGTTTAGGTATAATTGGAACGCGCCGTTCCCAACGATTTTTATCTTCTCGGCGTATACCTAAAGTGGGACTCATAGACATAAACCACGAAACCCCATCTTTTGGGATTTTATAGGCTTTGTGGATAAAATATTAATATGTTATTTTTCTTAGAAACATATCTTATAAAAATCCAAATTTTTACGACATTGTCTCAAAATTTAAATATATTTTTGTATTTACAATACTCATGGATGGGATGTAAAAAAATGAGGGTATATAACTGGAAAAAACACAATAAAATCAAGGAAAAAGAATTAGAAATAAT
>Ga0153916_10000397_pt1 | contig 28817 bp, 40 predicted proteins | sample Opewatmetagenome_FD_109642 | JGI IMG/M metagenome (GOLD analysis project Ga0153916, IMG submission 109642) | Freshwater wetland microbial communities from Ohio, USA - Open water 3 Core 3 Depth 4 metaG | ecosystem: Environmental > Aquatic > Freshwater > Wetlands | place: USA: Ohio, Lake Erie...
GGGTACGAAATCAACCTCAAGGAGGCTTTGGAAAATATCAACAACGGTAAGGATCGAATCACACCTTTAAAAAATGGGAGGTGGTTCCTAACTGGGTTCATTCCATTTCAATACGGATCAGTCCTAAATCTCAATTCGAGGATGCATTTATCTGTGTATCAATTACTTGAGTTAAACGAGGTTAATTTAGGGTCAATTAGACCCCAAATAACCCTTATACAAAGGGTTAAGGACAAGGATAAGGATAAGGATAAGAAAGAAGTAGAAGATGTAGAAACAGACTTTGGCCGCTTTTGGAAAGCCTACCCCAAAAAGAAGTCTAAGGGTCAGGCTGAAAGGGCGTGGAAGAAAATCAATCCAGGGAAGGAGCAGATCGAGGTTATCCTAAAAGCCATTGATCGGGCCAAGAGATCCCAGGATTGGTTAAAAGACTTCGGCCAGTTTATTCCCTACCCAGCGTCATGGCTGAACGCCAAAGGCTGGGAAGATGAACTGGTCGGAATTCAACCTTCACCGGACCCAGACAAGGAAAAGAAGTTGGCCGAAGCCCAGAGAAAAATCAATGAGTTGGCTGAGAGAGTAATTCAAAAACGGTTAACGGAGGCGGTGAAATGAGTATTTTTACAACAAGAAGGAATGCAAAAGACGTTTTACTCGAATTAGTTGAGAGAAAACTCGCAGTAGCAAGGGAAAGGATAGAAACAGAATGGGAAGGCAGTTATTCGTATTCGGCCTGGATGACCAAAGACCGAAAGAAAATTCTTGAAGACGACCTTTTTGAATCTCTAAGGGAGCGTCTTCTTCATCATTTCCTCAACGATTTAGGATTCAAAGAAAGCTTGATTACGGGGATAAATAATCTCCAGTTGAAAAAAGATGGGACGGTGAAATGAAAATAAAAATCACGGCACTCGATAAACTGTTTTCGACGATCATACGAACACGGGCGAATTGGCGATGTGAGAGATGTTTCAGGTCAGGCCGGATCGAGTGCGCCCATTACCACGGACGGGGGATGAAAAGCGTGAGGTTCGACATGGAGAATGCCGCCGGACTTTGCTTTCTCTGTCATCAATATTTCCACGCCCATCCCTATGAAGCCGTGGACTGGTTCAAAAAAAGACTGGGAGAAAAGCGGTACGACTTGCTGATGATTCGGGCGCACACCCCGAAGAAACCGGACTATGAATTGATAAAAATTCAGTTGACGGAAGAACTTAAAAACCTGAATGCGCATTTGGAATTTAAAGAAGATTAAAAACTTGGAGGAGAAAAACCAATGACTTGGCTCAAAACCCTCCTCATCGGCCTGACGTGGCTTTGCCTTTTTCCGGTTGTATTGATCGGGACAATTATCGTGGCCTGGCTTGAGCTTCGGTGGGACGTGCGGATGGCGGAACATTTTAGAATCGAAAATCAAAAAGGAGAATGAAAATGAGACAGAGAATAGAAAGTGTTATGAAAATAGATGAAGACGGAAATCCTGCTGGTGGAACATCGAAAGCTATTGGTATTGATATTCGTTGGCAAGATGGGCCGATTCCCAAGACTGAAAAAGGAGAACCGATGCAAAGTCCAAACGGGGCATTTGTTGAGGGTGTGATTGAGGCGGCAATTCAGCGGATTCAGTTTTTTCAAACTGCTACCAATGGGAAATTCGCCTGCCGACAAAACGCATTGGCCTTAACTAAATTGGAGGAGGCTCTCCATTGGTTGGATGACAGAACTGCCGAGAGAATTAAACGAAATGTTGAAGGGAGTCATCAGGTATAACGTCATGACGAGTTGGCGGGGTGGATATTGACCTGTAAGCGGTTCCACCTGGTGCTCGCCAGAAAACCGGCCCCGCCCAATTTTAGGGAGGAACCGATTTGATTATGGGTTTGGCCTGCCTCATATTCCCAAAGATTTTTAGATGAGAAGAGAGGAGGAAAACGTGACCGAAAAACCCAAATGGTGGCTCTGTCCCGATTGTGACCATGAATCATACGGGTACGAGAATCGGCGTCATTGGAACTGGTGTCATTATGAGGCGAAGTTGCAAATTGGTGGGCTGGAAAAGGAACTCGCCAACCTCAAGGCCGAGAATGAAAGGCTGAGAATCGAGAGAGACCCGGCAAGGAAGGAGGGCTAAGGTGAGAGACGAACTTTTGGAGAAAGCGAAAAAAATACGGTGTAGCGAGGACGATTGCGGTGGCCAAAATTGTAAACATATTAGATTTCAAATCATCCAAGTCCTGGCCGCCGAACGCCTGGCGACGCTGGAACTACCGGAAATAGTAAATATTAAGAGGTTGTTGGAATCTTTCGCAGAAAAATGGGACGAAACGGAGGGTAATGAAACGCCTATGCAAATTATATGTCGTATAGAGAGGAATAGTGAGGAAGCCCTCTCGGAATTAAAGACTTTGAAGCAAAAACTTAAGGAGGAAGCTGATGAAAAAGCTCGCTGAGGCCAGAGGGTGGTGCCCGAAAGATAAAGAGGACTTTCTTTGGATGCACTGTTTTGAATACAAAGAAATTGATGCTATTGAAACCATTAAAAGATCGGTGTTTAAACAAGATAAAATTGATGGGCTGAAGATCGTCCCCGTCATCGTCAAGGAGATTAAGAGGAGGAAGGGGGGATGATTATTGAGCCGGTGGTTTCCGCTTCGCCTTCCGGTACCTCTCTCGGGCCTGGACTGCGTGGAGGGCCCGGAGCCTCCGTTGTTCGGGGGTCATGGCCAGGGAGGCCGCCAGTCCACCCAGTTTACCGAGGGTTTGGCCCAGTAGTTGGTTTGTGAGTTTGTAGCCGCATTTGGGGCAGATCATAAATTTTGCACGGGGGAAAACTCACCCCGTGGCTGACTTACTTACTTAATAATTGATTCGAGAATTTCCCGTGCCTCCTGCACAGCCTCGGATTTAAACGCCGATTTGGTGCCCGCCAACAGCTCTATCGCCCGTTTGATTTTGCCTGGCGTATCCTGTTTCTCTGTTTGCATATCCAGATTAAAATATTGTTCTGGATTGACATTTGCAAGCCGGCATTCAAACTCAAATGATCTCCGCATATCCTCAACAGCCAATTTTTTGAAATCAATATCACTGACATCCACACCCTGAATCTCTGTTAATCTCCGGGCCATGCCCTCGCTGATTCGATGATCATTGAATACACGCATTTCCATGCCTCGGTATCCGCATCCACCCTGGATACGGGCGAATTGCTCGGCTAATTTTAACCGTTCGGCCATGGTTGTGATTTCCTGCTCAGTTGGATGAAATCCATTTTTTAGAATTTCACGATGGGATTCCCTCCGGCAAAAAAAAGTCAGGAGGTTTTCCCGTCCGATTTTTTTCAACATTTCTGTCGTTGTCGTGAACGTGTGCCCTCGACGTGTGGTGATTTTAATTTCCATCGGATTATCTCCCACAACGCTGGCACAGGCCCGTGTTGTTGTCTACCTCTCCATTTCGATGGCAACGCTCACAATCCTCATCGAAACGGGTTCCCGATTTTCCCCAGGGGGATTTTTTGGGCTCTAATTTCATAACTGGGGAATCATCGAAATACGTGTTGAATCCTGGTGTGATATCTCCGTCGTGATCTATTGTATATTTCATTTTTTTCTCCTCTGCGCGGCTCTGGGGTCTGTAGCGTCCCATCGTCCGCATGTCGATTTTTATTTTGTGTCCCTCCTATTATATCATGCCGGCTAGATATTTTCAAGGGGGGTTGGTAAAATAAATTTTATCACCCCTATTTATCGCATCGTTTTTGATACCTGTTACATCTCGTTTACATGGTTTGAGGTTAAATAAAATATTTCTACCGTCGATGAATTTAATGTCTCCGTCGAGGATTAGTTGTAACAATAGCCGTTGACAAGGTGGGTATAATTTAAGGGTAGGCAAAGATTTTAAAAAGTGGGCGCGGGTAAGCTCCGCTTGGAGGCTAAAGATCTCACCATGTCACACCAACATCTTTAGGGTTGGGTACTAACCGGTACTCAACCCTTTTTTGTTGGAGAAAAGATTTATGGCATTAACCGTAAAACAACAGAAGTTCATTGAGTTCTATGACGGGAACGGAACGGATGCGGCCCGGAAGGCTGGGTACAAAGGGTCGGATGGCGTGGTGGGTGTAACCGCTTTTAACCTGCTAAGAAATCCGAAGATCAGGAAAGAACTTGATTCTCGAAACAAAAATAAGACGAGTCGTATCATCGCAAGTCGGGAAGAACGGCAAGAGTTTTGGACAAAAACAATGAACAACCCAAATGTGGACATGAGAGACCGGTTGAAGGCCAGCGAATTATTGGGACGAAGCGAAAGCGATTTCATGGAAAAGATCGAACATTCCGGGGCGATAACTCTGGAAATTCTTCTGTGTGGTAAGAAGGAAGCCGAATGATTTATTTAGGGATTCCCACCCGCGAAGGCAGAATAGACCAGGGCCAAGTCAACGCCATTCTCTCCGCATTGCAATCCCATCTGATTGATCAAATCCACATTCAAAACGGTTCATGGATCACCAAGAATTTTAACTGTTGCCTCGCTCGCGCTCTGAACTGCCGACCGAAAACCACGCACTTCTGTTTGCTACACGATGATGTTGTTCCCACCCAGCCGGATTGGATTCAAAGGCTGATGAAAATCTCGGAGGAAAAACAGGCTGACGTTTTGTCCGTTGTGATTCCGCTCAAATGCAGGCAGGGGCTAACCTCCACGGCTCTGGACGAAAAGTTGAAGGACTACGATCAACGCTATCGAGTCCGGCGGTTGACGATGACCGAAATATTCCAACAAGATCCCACGTTCACGGATAAAAAACTCCTGGTCAACACTGGCCTAATGCTGATTGACGTTCGTAAGCCCTGGATCGAAAAAGTCTGGTTCGAGTTCGTGGACAGGATTGAGAAGATCGGGGACAAATTTGTGGACGTGGGAATGTCCGAGGACTGGAATTTCTCGCGCACAGCCAGGGCCATGGGGGCCTCGCTGTGGGCCACGCGGGAAGTCCGGGTTGAGCATATCGGTTTGGAGCGATTTCCCAACGATTCGGCATGGGGTTCGTTGAAGGCGGATGAATGATTTTAATATGACCCCCGTTCAAGAAAAGAAAATGGCATGGCGCAAAGATCCAGCCAGGTTCGTTCGGGAACAGTTCAAGGCTGAGCCGGATCCCTGGCAGTTGGAATTCTTGGAAGCGTTGGCCGATAGATCAAAACTCAGGATTGCCATGAAAGCATCGAAAGGGCCGGGGAAAACTACCTGTTTGGCCTGGGCTATCTGGTGGTTTATGGTCTGTTGGGGCGAGATCGGCAATCACCCCAAGGGGGCGGCCACGTCGATTTCAAAAGAAAATTTGAAGGACAATTTGTGGACTGAATTGGCGAAGTGGCGGAGCATTTCCCCATTCCTGGTAGCGGCCTTCGAGTGGACCAAAGAACGCATTTTCGCAAAAGACCATCCCGAAACATGGTTTTTCTCAGCCAGAGCATTCTCTAAGTCTGGGGACCCCCAGCAACAATCGAACACACTGGCCGGGATGCATTCAAAGTACCTCCTGTTCGTTCTGGATGAGTCAGGGGGCATCCCTCAAAGCGTTGTTGCCACGGCTGAGGCCGGGTTGGTTGAAATGTCGGGTTTCCAGAAGATCCTCCAATCTGGCAACCCAACACATCTGGAAGGCCCGTTATACGCTGCCTGCACGTCCCAGAGACACCTTTGGAGCGTGGTGACGGTCAACGGTGACCCGGACAACCCCAAACGGTCGCCCCGGATCAGTGTCCAGTGGGCGAGGGAGCAGATTGATACCTATGGGCGCGAGAATCCCTGGGTTTTGGTCAATGTGTTTGGCGAGTTCCCACCGGCGTCCATAAACGTACTGTTAGGGCCTGAGGAGGTCGAAGCGGCGATGAATCGGGCGTGTCCACCTGATTCATACCAATGGAGCCAGAAGCGATTGGGTATTGATGTGGCACGGTTCGGGGATGATCGGACTGTCATATTCCCCCGCCAAGGTATGGTCGCATTTGAGCCGATAATCATGAGAGTGGCCCGGACCACGGACATAGCGGCCAGGGTCGCGCAAAAGAAATTGGACTGGGGATCTGAGGTTGAATTTGTAGACGATTCGGGGCATTGGGGCCACGGCGTGATCGACAATTTGATCGCCGCCGGCCATTCACCCATGCCCGTATTTTTCGAGGGGAAGGCGATAGATCCGAGGTACAGAAATAAAAGAGCTGAAATGTGGATGTTGATGGCAGAGTGGGTCAAAAACGGTGGATGTCTGCCCAATATCCCTGAGATGGTCAGGGAGTTGACGACACCGACGTACACGTTCGTCAACGGATTGTTCCAATTGGAGCCAAAGGATTTGATTAAAAAGAGGATGGGATTCTCTCCCGATTTGGGTGATGGGTTAGCCCTCACATTCTCCATGCCCGAAATGCCTGGGAAAACAGGGATGGAGTTTCGGGATTTCAATGTCGGGAACGTCGGACGTGTAAAAAGTGGGTTCGACGCAATGGAGAATTTCGATAGGCAGATGGAGAAAGTGGCATGAGCGATTATAAAGTTCAGTCGATCATTGTCAAGAAATCGAATCCGAAAGTTCATTCCCGGTTGGATGCGACCCGGATTGCGAAGCATTATGGGCCAATAAGAACTTCGCGTGAGACTTCGACAAGTTACCGGTTCAGGCAAGTCCCTCCCACTGAATTTGTTAAAGGTAGTTTCAGGACTAAGAAAGTTGGGAAAGTCACAATGGTTTTGGGGAGGCTGAAATGACGGAACCGATCATTTTTCAAGCAGAGCCATTGACAAATCGGTTGTTATCCGAGGTTTTGGAGTATGGGAAAGACCATCTGAAAGAGGTTGGATCATTCAAAGACATGGAACCGAATGTGTGGGAGGAATGGTACGGCCATGTTGCTGCGAGTGGAGGACTGAGGATATTCACAGCCCGGAACGGTCAGTTGGTGGGGTATGCGGTTTTCTTCGTTTCTCCTCACCGTCATTTCCGTGATGTTATGCAAGCCACGCAGGATTTAATTTACCTGGCTCCCACGGCAAGACGAGGGTTGACAGGACTGATTTTTCTCAGATGGTGCGACGAACAGTTGAGAGACGAAGGTGTGGAATTGGTCTACCAATATTCGAGTGACAGTCACGACATCGGGCCAGTTCTAAAGCGGATCGGTTACGATTCTGTCCAGGTTTTATGGGCCAGGAAACTCAGTGAAGGAGGATTGAACTAATGGGTGATCCAGTGACGTTTGGAATCATAACGACGGCGTTGGTGGGAGGATCAACCGGTTATCAGATTTACAATACGGAAAAGGGAAAGAAAGACGCAGCCAAACAGAGGACGAAGATGGGTCAGGAACAAATGGCGCAGGAATACCTCCTTCAACAAAAACAAAAAGAAGAAGTCAGGAAACGAAACGAGGCGTACACGTTGGCGGTTAATCAGTCGAGAATGACAGGTACAAGTCGGCCAACGATTTTAACGTCACCGATGGGATTACCGAAGACACTACTGGGCCAATGATATGAGCGAAACTGTAAGTTTAGCGAAACCGTTTACCAAACGTCAGAGATTGGAAATTCTGAGGTCGCAGTTGGAGACTGAGCGGTCATCGTTTCTCTCTCACTGGCGGGACCTTGGAAATTTCATCCTCCCACGACGGCCTCGATTCTGTCTCGGAGATCAGAACAAGGGCGAGCGCAGGAATAGGAACATCGTTGACTCAACGGCCACCAAAGCGGTGAGGACGCTAAAGAGCGGCATGATGGCGGGGATGACCAGTCCGGCAAGGCCGTGGCGACGGTTGACGATAGCAGATCAGGATCTAGCAAAATTTCAACCTGTCAAAGAATGGCTCCACGATTTGGATGAGAGGATGGAATCTGTTTTTCACCGATCTCATCTCTATAATATTTTGCCTGTCATCTATGGCGATTCAGCGGTGTTTGGGACGGCGGCCCTTTTGATGGAAGAAGATTTTGACCAGGTTGTGCGATTTACTCCCTTGGCCGTTGGATCGTACATGGTGGCGAACAACGTGAAAGGGGACGTTAATGTTTTTTACCGCGAGTTTGGGATGACAGTCAGACAGTTGATAAAGAAGTTCGGGACATTGCCGAACGGGGAGATTGACTGGTCGAAGTTCAGCATCCGCGTAAAGGATTTGTATGTGGCTGGGAATCAGGAAACATGGATCGATGTCTGCCATGTGATTGAGCCGAACGAAGACTGGGACGAGAAAAAACTGGAATCGAAGTTCAAGAAATTTTCTTCCTGTTACTACGAAAAAGGTTCTTCCAGCGGGGGACGGGACAGGGTTGATTTGTTCGATGAACGATACCTCCTTGAAACTGGCTACGACTACTTCCCGATTCTCATCTCCCGCTGGGAAGTGACGGGTGAGGACTCATACGGGACAAACTGTCCAGGCATGGAAGCCCTGGGGGATATCAAACAATTGCAGTTGGGCGATAAGAAGATCATGGAGGCGATTGAGAAAATGATCAATCCGCCGATGGTGGGTCCGCCTGAATTACGGAATAGCAAAGCCTCGATTTTGCCGAGTGATATCACATACATCCCGTCGATGGCGGCGGGAAGTGGTTTCAAGCCAGCGCATGAAGTTGATCCAAAAGTGCAGGAACTTGAAGCCAAACAAGAACAGATAAGGCAACGGATCAGAGGTATTTTCTACGAGGATTTGTTGTTGATGATGGCACAGATGGACACCGCTCCCATCACAGCCGCCGAAGTTCAGGAACGGCATGAGGAAAAGATGTGGGCGTTCGGGTCAGTACTTGAGCAGTTCAACAAAGATTTATTCAAACCTCTGATTGATAACACGTTCGACATCATGGTGAAACAGGGGATGATTCCACCTCCGCCGGAAGAGTTGCAGGGGATGGATTTGGAAGTCGAATACATTTCAATCATGGCCCAGGCGCAGAAGCTAATTGGGGTCGCGTCAGTTGACAGGTTCTTTGGATTCGTGGCCCAGGCTGTAACCGCTGATCCGTCCGTGTTGGACAAGATCGACATGGATGAAACCGTTGACGAATATGCGGACATGACTGGAATCCCGCCGAAAATGGTGAGGTCAACGGATGACGCGAAGGTCATCCGCCAAGAGAGGCAAAAGCAGATTCAGCAACAACAAACTCTTGAAAATGTAACGAAAGTGGCGAAAGGCGCAAAAGATTTATCAGGAGCAGATTTAGAAAAGGATTCGGCGTTACGTCGTCTCCTAGATCAAACAACGCAGACCGGTGTTCAACCTGTCGCGGCATAAAGGAGAAAGAAGATGAAGACAATAAAGAAGTTTCTAATCGCGACGGCGGCTTTGATCGCCTTGTCGGGGCCATCGTTTGCAACCACAATCACGCAAACGCTCAGTAGCATTGCTGGTTCGTCACCCCTGATGTTGGCAAAAGGGGAATCGTTACTCTGGACGATAACAGGGACGGCCACAGGCACGATTCGTGTCCAAAGAAGTGAGACGATGCAACAGTGGGACAACGTAGGATCGGCTATGGTCTCAGCGGGTGTTATAAGTCAATCCGGTACAATCTTTAACGACAAACCGACCATGAATTACCGGTTTTGGGTTTCAACCCGTACAGCCGGATCGTTTGTCTGTACAATGGCGGATGTCAATGATTTGGTCGGGACAATCAAGAATTTGAAAGAATTTCCCGTTGTCAAAATCTACGATGAAAGTATTACGATCACCGGGGACGTGAACGCGACCGATAATAGTACCGCCGGAGATGATATGGTTCTTTCATCGACGACCGCCCATGTTAAATGGGGATCTTCTTTGGTTGCTATAAGCACGAGCAATACAACGGGGAATAGTAGGGGAAATATTGTTTACGTCTGGTTGTCTGGGACTGCGAATGCGGCGGAAGGAAGCCTCCTTATTTCTACCACACCGGCATCCCCAAGTCATGGCGTTACCGTTGCGGTCTCAAGAAATACCACCGATATTACTTCCTGGGTTGGAATTGCTGCGGCTGCGGGTAACTCTGGAACCGTCATTCCGATGTATACGGATGGTTTTGTTCTTGCACTGGCAACCGGAGTGGTAACGGTAGGAAATTGTATGGTCAATTCTACTTTGCCTACAACGAATAGAGGATATTTAAAGGGAACGGCAACACCGACAACAGGAGCAGATGTTGGAGTGGCAATGGTAACTAAAAACACAACCCCATCTACAGCGGGTGGTTTGATTCTGATCAAACTTTCACGATAAGGAGGACTGGTGGGAATTCTATCCGATTCGCAGGCAATAAAAGAACAGGAAAAGAAGTCGAAGCGAGAGCGTGATCTCGAACTTGCGGACTTGAAGAGTGTTCTTTCGACCGTAGAAGGCCGTCGATTTATCTGGCGATATCTCAGGTATTGTGACCGGATCAGTTTCCACCGCGACGCATTGGTAATGGCCTTCAATGACGGTGAGCGTAATATTTCTTTGCAGTTAAAAGCAGAGGCAATCGAGGCCGATGATAAGTCTTTTTTGCTGATGCAATCCGAATCTATGAGAGGGGAGAACGACCATGGCAGATGAAAAAGTAGAAGATCCAAAACCGGAAGACAAAAAGCCGGAGGAGAAACCACCGGAGGAAAAGAAACCCGAGGAAAAACCGCCGGAGAAGATTTCTGATACGAAGGAACCACCGGAGAAAACTAGGGTTGTGCCGGAGAAGTACGACCTGAAGTTGCCCGAAGGCTCACTACTCAAACCGGAGTCAATCGAAAGCGTTTCCAAATTCTCGAAAGAGAAAGGACTAACGCAAGAAGAAGCTCAATCGGTGCTAGAACGTGAGAACACGGTCATTACCGCCTACGTTGAAGGACTGGAAAAGTTGATGAAGGAAGAGTCGGATAAATGGGTTCAGGAAATTCAGAATGACAAGGAACTTGGTGGAGACAATCTCACTAAAACGTCAGAGATTTCCAAACGGGTTCTTGAAAAATATGGGCCTGAACTTATTAAAGAACTGGAACGGCCCCCGCATCTGGGGAACCATCCTGCGTTTGTCCGGTTTATGAATCGGCTTGGCAAGGCGATGGAAAGCGGCGAATTCGTCAAGGGAGAATCGAAACCTGGCGAAGTCAAGTCTGCCGCCGAAGTTCTTTATCCCAATTCTTCACCAAAGAAAGAGGAATAAAACATGAGCCAATTACCACCGCCGACAATGAAACTGCACGAAAAGTTGATAAGGCTTTTCAAAGGGATTATCTCGGCCTGGGAAGAATGGCTCAAAGAGGTGGAGGCTACGGAAAAATAACGTAGCCCAGAAAACCAAGCTCGCGCCGAGCCGCCTATCAAGAACACTCGACATAAGCCTCCTTGGATCAAAAATTAAAGGAGTGACTTATGGCAACAATAGGCGCAACGTGTCTCACTCTACTCGATTGGATGAAACGAAAAGATCCAAACGGGCAGACTGCAAAGATCATCGAGCTTCTCTCGCAAAGGAATGACGTTCTCTCCGATATCATGTGGAAAGAAGGGAACCTCCCAAACGGTGAAATCACAACCGTTCGGACCGGGTTGCCTGATGTCTACTATCGGTTGCTCAACCGTGGTGTCGCGCCGTCAAAATCACACACCGCACAAATCACAGAGGCGACTAGCATCCTGGAAGCCCGCAGTCAGGTTGATTGCAAACTCGCCGATATGAGTGCGAACGTCGCTGAGTTTCGGCTTTCCGAAGCTCGTCCATTCCTGGAAGCGATGAACCAGAAAACGGCTTACACGCTGTTCTATGGCAACTCACTGTCTAATCCTGAGCAGTTCAACGGATTAGCTGTGCGTTATGCTCTCACCACCGCCGCAAACGGGCAAAACATCGTTGAAGGTGCTGGCGCAAATTCCGTGAATACCTCGATTTGGCTCGCAGTTTGGGACGAATCGACGTTATGCGGAATTTTCCCGAAAGGGTCAGATGTCGGTTTAAAACATGAAGATCTTGGGATTGGTGATGCTCTTGACAGCAACAATTACCGGTTTCGGGCGTACTTAGACAGGTACGTTTGGGAAGCCGGAATCGCACTTCGTGACTGGCGGTTCGTAGTCAGAATCGCAAACATCGACGTGACGAATTTGGTCACCGAGTCGAGTGCGGCTGATCTCATTAAGCTCATGATCAAAGCGTACAATCGTATTCCTTCCTTTAACTTTGGAAGGGCTGCATGGTACATGAATAGGACGGTATTTCAGATGTTGGACATTCAACGGATGTCGGCAGTTTCGACGGGCGGAGGTCTTGATTACGCGGTTGTGGACGGAAAGAACGTCCCCGCGTTTCGAGGGATTCCCATCCGCATCTGTGATGTGCTTGTCAACAATGAATTACACGTCGCCTAACTAAATTAAAAAAGGAGGATTACGAAAATGATTATCGACGCAGAGAATTTCCTGTCTGATCCGCAGACAGTGACAACCGGCACAAACACCGGTCTTGTTTCCGAGCACACAATCGACCTTGGCGTTGCCAAGGATATTGGAGCCGGTGAAAATATGTACGCCGTTGTGATCGTCACAACCACGTTGGTCATGGACTCTACGCAGGGTCTTACGGTTCAGTTGGTGACGGACGGTTATGCGGCTCTCAATTCACCGACGGTGATGCAGACGATTGGGACATTCGCGGCCAATTCGGTCGCCGGATCGGTCTTGATCGCCCGTGTTCAGCCGAATGCGAGTTATGAACGGTATGTCGGTCTCAATTATGTGGTGACAACCGGGAACGCCTTGAGCGCCGGTGCTGTCAAAGCGTTCTTGACGACTGACGTTGACACAATCAGGCATTACGCGCCTGGTTTCAGCATTGCAACCAGCTAAAACAGTTAAAGAGGGGGAAAACGTATGAAAGTCAAAGCGACACAACTTGGGTTCGATGGATGGTGTTTGAGATACCCTGGTGATGTCTTTGAAGTCAATGACAACCAGTTTACCGAGGTCTGGATGGAGAAGGTTGATACGGATGTCCCGACAACGGGGATCAAATCTCCCTTCGTAGGGGAGTCGGAGAAGGAAACTCCGGCGCAGACCGTTCCAGGCAAGTCGTTAATGTCCAAGATATTCAAACCCAAGACGCAGGTTAAGACTTAAATCTTAAGAAAGGTGGGGCCGGGGTTGTCCCCCTCGCCTCGGTTCCACCTCTCTAAAACGGTTAATTAACCGTTGGAGGGAATTATGAAGAAGTTTCTTTTCGGAGCATTATTGTTTTTATTACCGGCAATCTCACGGGCCGTTGATCCAGTAGCTATCGTATCGGGTAGACCTGAATCAAGATTTGAATACACGAATTCAACATTGAGTATTCCATATCTCACAGTGGCAACTATCACCGCATGTATTGGTTATCGGCAAATAACGATTCCAAATACATTGGCCGGAGCAACGTCATTTTATTACCGACTTGATGGGATAAATACGGGCATCTCAACGACCGGAATACCAGTGAAGCAAAATGAAATTGCCGTCATAGAATCAAATCAGGTGATTTATTTTACACGTGGGAATCCCACGGCGTCAGTTCGATATTTGGAAAAGAAGAAATAGGAGGAAATTATGCCAGTTCGCAAAGTGAAAAGTGGCTACAAATGGGGCCGATCAGGAAAACTCTATCGTGGTAAAGGCGCAAAGAAAAAAGCTCAACGTCAGGCAAGGGCTATTTATGCTCATGGTTATCGTGGATGATTAGGAAATTCTTTTTAACGGCGATCACGGCCTTTCTGTTTTATTCGACCGTTATTGCGGGTGATATTTCGGGCCCGGCGGGTCTTTTCATCCAAGTTGGGGACTCCATTGATGAATTGGGTGACGTTGATACTACTGGGAAGGTGACCGGTTCTTGTTTCGTTTATAACGCAACATCTGGGAAGTGGGAATCCGCAATCTGTCCATCGGGAGGAGGTGGAGCATCTACTTTGGAAGTGGCGATTGGTGCTGTGCAAGTTACTTCTCCTACTGTTTCAATCAATTTTTCAAGTCATGTGTTCACAGCCACGCAAAATCCATCAGGCACGGCTAACATAGGTGTCAAAAGTTCATCCGTGACCTTGATGGGAAATACTTTCAATGTCGCCAATGTTTTAGTCAAATTGAATTCTTCTGCTCTCATTACCAATTCCTTAATTGATAGTTCATCCGTAACAAAACTTGGATCGGAAATCGCTTTAACCTCTGAGACATCAGGAAACTATGTGGCCTCTCTCATAGCCGGACTGGGGATAACGGTAGGGGTCGCCGGGGAAGGGGCGATACCGACTGTTACGTTTAATCCCGCCGCAGTCACCGGAAATCAAACTTTCGGAAACAATACAACCGCTTCGATTAACTGGTGTTTCAGCATTATCGGAACTGACCCATGTTTTACTTTCAGTCATGATCTTGTTTCTGTCAAAAACCTTACCGTTACTGGGAACTTTAGCGTCTATCAAGGTTCTATTACCAATCTAACGGCTGGGACTCTTCATTATCCTACCTCAGATGGATCTAACGGGCAGGCGATTGTCACAGATGGAACAGGCGGTCTCTATTTTAAAACCCTGGGAAGCGGGAGTGGCGCGATAGGAGTTAGTTCAGGAACCGTCATTGTCTCAAGTCCCACAACCCAAATTGATTTTTCGAGTTATACCTTTAATGTCCAACTCGTCGGGTTGACAAGTGCATACATTTCTCTTATTCCATCGTCCGTAACGCTTCTCGGCCCAAGTATTGACCTTGGGAGCGAAACCTCTGGCGATTTCGTGTCCAGTGTTACGGTTGCCGCTCCTTTACTTGGCAATACCTCCAACCACGTTTACCTTTCCATTGATAAATCTTCCGTTACCTGTCTTGGCCCGACCATTGACGCTGATGAATTGCCTCTTCACGGATTTGCGCACGCAAGTGGAGAGGTTGATGAAATTGATATCACCGGACTTTTGGGGACACTGGTTGATCCACAACCGATTGTTGTTTCCACGGGTGGGACTATCGTTCACGTTTCAAGTGGGATCAATTTCATAGCCGGAACGAATGTGGCAATTACCGGAATGGCGGCAGATGCTTATACGGATATCACAATTTCGGCAACAGGAAGCAGTGGTGGCGACTCGGTTTATCCGGCCACCTCAACCATTTCTTGTCCTTATGGGATCTCAGTATCTACAATTGCCGTTTCGACAATTACATTCGTAGACGGGACAATTCTTACTTCAACCTCAACCTTTCAACTTCATGACACCGATTTGGATGATTTAGCAGATGGGAGTTTAACGGGTTCAAAAGTAGGGGCAGGAATTCCTGCCGCAAATATCGCTGCGGGAAGTCTTGGTGCGAATGTTCTCTCATCATCTTTAACGGCCACGGGCGTTACACCTGGTGTTTACACGAATACGGATTTAACGGTTGATGCTCAAGGACGAATCACGGCGGCTAGTGACGGAGGAGGAGGTGGAGATAACCTTGGAAATCATGTTGCTACGATGACGATTACGGCGGGATATGGAGTTTCTGCTACTACGGGAGTGTTTTCATCTTCTGTGACTGCTGGGTTTTTTCTTTCGGGACTAACCGGCCACGTCATTTTAAAAGAACTTGCCGGACATAAGATGTTTGACTCGTACAACGTCGGAGGAAACAGCCGTTTATTCATAGGCTATGACGCCGGTTTTTCCGATACCGGAGGAAACGAGAATGCTCTTTTCATCGGGAATTATGCAGGGTACACCGCCACAAATGTCGACCATAGTGTTCTCATTGGTCACGGAGCGGGTTCCGCCGCGGACAATACATACAATCTCACAATTATTGGTGATACTGCTGGCGGATCTTTATTGGATGGAATAGCCAGCACCTTCGTAGGCTTTGGTGCTGGTGGGGGTGTGATGCACGGCATTGACAATACTTTGATTGGTCAGGGGGCCGGTTTATTGGCTGTTGCTCTTGTCGATGGAAACTACAACACTTTTGTCGGAAGTGAATCAGGAATCCAAACCGGCGCTTCCACCAATATTTCTAGTTCTCTTGGAATTGGACATTCAGCCAGGGTGACTTGTTCAGATTGTGGAGTCATCGGAAATCCAGCCAACCCCGACTTTAAACTCGCTGTCGGGACTGACACACCAAATTACAAACTTGATATTTATGGAGATTTTAGGGTAAAGAATTATTCGTATTTTAATTCCTCTATGACCCTTTCCGGCAACCGTCTCGTGCACGATATTGCACCAGTAAATGGGCAGGTATTGAAATGGGATGGTGGTAATAGTTACTGGGAACCGGATACGGATTCGGTGGGAAGTGGTGGCGCAACGATTTGGATTCAGGATGGTGGTTCCGACATTGTTGAAACCTCGACCATTGATTTCACCGGAACGCAGTTTATTGTTACGGATAACAGTGGTGAAGCCTTGGTAAAAATAGATCAATCCTCCGTATGCGTTTATGATTCGGGTGGTAAAGTTCGAGATGCCAATCTTTCCTCAAATGTTTCTCTCCTGGGTTCCCAAATTGATATCAGCGCTGAAACTAACCTTTCTACAACTTGGCCGGTTAAATTAACTGACGACACGATTTCTCTTAGCACAACGGTTGTTCTGGATACGGAGATTGATTCTGTTGCTGAATTTAACACCATGATCGTCAACGATGATTTTCTTTCTACAACCACGGCGGAAAGTACATATCTTGCCAAATCGTCAGCAACAGCAACATATATTCAGAAATCTTCCGTCACCGTCACCTACGCTCATAAGGCCGGTGATACCTATACGGGCGTTCACGATATGGGCGGGGTGACGAGTCTTGAGATTCCCAATGGTGCTTCACCTGCATTAACAGCAGTCGGTCAGGTGGCGTTCGATACTACGGACAACACCTTGATCGCTTATGGTTCTGCCGCTTTCGTCATAGCCCATGCGACCACATCATTTACGGTGTTTATCTCATCGGATGCGTCTTGGGATAATGAAAATATCCCGATATACATGGCCCCGACTGAAATGGCAATCACGATCAGGAGTGTTAGGGCTACCTGCCTTGGAGGGACATCTCTCACCTATAACATTGAAGAACGAGCGTGGGCCTCACTTGGCTCAGTTGGGACGGATATTTACTCAGTGGATCAGGTTGCTGACACCAACGGTGAAATTGAGCAAACATTTTCCAATGCGAGCATAGCGGCGGGAGCCTATCTTGTTTTCACTACGGGAACGAGTGCCGCTTCTGGAACGGTTTTAGGAATAACCATTACAGTCTTTTATACAAAGGATATCGAATGAGAAAACTAATCTGTTCCATCTTATCGTTGTTTCTCGTTTGCCAAGCAATCGCTTCTAACTTTGACACCACTTGGGCGGGGACTGAATGGAACACGACATGGACAGATGTTTCTAATTCTGGGGCTTGTGATACGGTCAATACTTTTGGCTATGTTACAACCGACGGTAATCCAACCAATTGCCGTAAACAAACTTGCACAGGGAGAAATGATATCGCCTCCCGACATAGTGAATGGGCGGGGACATGGGAAAGTCTCGGAGTGACGGCAGGATGGACGATAACCACTGTTCAAATGCTCGACATTGACACGAAACTTCTGACGGACACGGGATGTGATTCGGCCACAATGGGACCTTTGGAACTTCATAATTCCGCTGATGTTTTGGTCGCAACACTTTGGGTTGGTCGTACCGTCACAGCCGCCGAAGGAAGTTTTAATGCGGCAGGGTCCCAAACAGCACAGAGCGTCGGAAGTTTAACTGCCTCCAATTCAAATATAGAGTTATGGTTGAACGGTTCTCTCGACATTGCCAATTCTGTCGCTCAATCGTGCGTGACAGTTTTCGACAATCTGGATATTCGGATTGTGGCAACTTATGTGGAACCGGACACAAATATATTTCGCCGCAAGGTAATCCGAGTTGGCACACGGTTCAATAAATGGGTTCTCGAGAGTGTAGAAGATATATGAAGAAAATACTTAGAAAACTTTTCTCTACGGATTTCTTGGCAACGATAGGAATTGTCTACGGGTTGATTCACTATCAAAAAGATATTCCAATTCTTTGGTTGACCATTTTCGTCAATGGTGTTCTTGGGAGTTATGTTTTAGGCCGGTTGATGTCAAAGAAGAACAAGGGGCAATTCTATACTGGATTTCTAACGAGGGAATTCTACGCCATCTTGTTTGCAATTCGTTTCGATTGGTATGCGATGAACCAAGGTCTTTCCTCTCTTTTGGGTTGGGGATTCATTATCGGTGCCGTGATTCTCTATAACATCACGCGCGGTTTAATACACGGGGTCGGGGTTAGGACGCAGTTTATATGAACATCAGCGATATCCTTCTTGCTCAGTTAATTAAATTCGTTCTCGTCGGTCGAGGCCAACAGGGATTCCAGGTCAAATACGCATGGGATTCCAACGGCAGACTTGAATACTTCGGATTTGCCAATGCCGATGTTGCCACTACCGATGAGGCATGGCAAATCATCAAAATGACTTACAACTCGGACAATACACCAGCAACGGAGAAATGCACCAATGACAGGGCGATTTGGGATTCCAAAGAAGATTTTTTTTAGATTTTTTTTAACTGGAATTTTTCTTTTAATTAATTCCTCTATTTTTGCCTATTATGGGATAGGGAAATACAGCACAATCCTGAATCCCTGGACAGGTCGTCTGGACGTTGTTGATTCCTCTACCACTCTCCCATCTGGATCTACTTTTTACATCCAGAACGTCGGGACTGGCATAGATCCTGCCCTTCAGGTATCTACTGGCACCTTTCAAGAAATCATTGTTACTCATTCTGGTACGGTAACACGTGTGAGTAATTTGATCTCCTCTATCTCCTTTGATAGTGGCCGAACTCTGACAATATCCCGAAATGGCTCAAACCATATTAGTTCTGTCACGGACGGAATCCATACATGGACGTTTACTAGGAATTCGGATGATTATGTGACCAGTTGGGTGGTAAGTCCATGAAAAAACTTCTCTTTTTAATTTTATTTTTTGCAACTCCTCTACCGGCTCAGATCGTGATTTCAACCATACCCACCACCCTTGAGACCGCCAATGGTTTTTATCGTGTGGAAGCCTCGAATATGGGGTGTTTTTCGACAACTGCTTTGGCTTTGTCAACGGTGAGAACGATCTCCGTCACTTTCGCCAATGCAGGGAATTGCCAGGGCATTGTTTTGATGATCTGGAATGGCGGGTATTATGGGTCTGCCGACGTAGACAGAAGTGTGACCGTAACTTTCCAGCAAAACATAGCGACTGTATGGACAACTGTTCAGACAGTAACCTTGACGGCGAATCAGATAACCAATACCTCAAGCAATAAATGGGGTATCTGGACTGTGCCTTTTCCTATAACACCCACGGCAGTTACTACGGCGGCAAGCACGTGGCGATTCCAGGTAATTCAGTCGGGTGGTTCGACGGGAACCTGGTACATCAAGACTTCGGACGGAACAAATCCGTTTTACGCCACTTGGTGCGATAACGCCGTCTCATTTGCCGACTTTGACGCGATCATCGTTTCGAGTTATACGACGATAAATACGTCAGCAACTTTTCGATCTCAAGGATTGGGGACAGGCGAAACGACCCGATCCATTGCTGCTATCGTTTGCCGGAATACAAATCCAACATCGGACAACGTAGCCCTTTTGAAGTGGGAGAATCCGGCGGTTTCGAGTTATGTTTTAACCCTCGATGGATATATGGTTTTGGGCGCACATTCCGGTTTCAGGGCGGGAACGGCGGCCAATCCGATTGCAAAAGCCCAAATGGGAACCATCACTTTTGACGCCACACCCACCTACGGAAGTGCGGGAAACTCCGGAATCGTTGACCCATTCAATGGTCTCTATTATTCAGGACGGGGAAGTCTTTTTATTTATGGGGAAATTCCTGCCGTTGAACGGGCATTGCTGAACGCAGATGCGAATGTCGGGGCCACGGCGATTGTGACGGATGTCGCCACGGGTTGGGTCAACGGGGACACGATCTATATCGGTGGGCAGGATACAAAAACGGCCAGTGCCGAATGGAAAACGTACACCGTCAATAATACCGTTGGCACGACGGTCAATTTGACGGGAGCTTTAACCGCATTTAATCGAAAGACGGGCGGGATAGTTTTTCGGCTGAACGGGTATGGAATGACCATAAACCAAAACGGATCTACGTCAAATATATTGATCCGTTTGAATAACCCATCTAACTTCGTGATATCAGGTACAAGGGTTACAGATTCCAGAATATACAATTTATATTCCGCCGATACATCGCCATGCTCGTTCGATGCCGCCGCTAACCGCTCGAAAATACAATTTACTCATAGCTCGTGGTATACATCAGCGAGCGGTTATAGTTTTGTTCCGACAATCAACGAAAATGGTTTCGACATGAGTTATGTTAATGGTTTGCTCAAAACCCAAATATTTTACAATTTTGCTCCAGCTACAATGTCGAATAACCCCCCAGGCGTGGCGACCTTCGATAATTTATGGATTGCCGCGCCTGGATATTCGTACCCGATAGATATTTCCGGTGCTATGTTTTTTAACCATTCCATGACAAATTGCAAATTCCAAAATTGCAACACGGGGTTGAGGTGGGCGGGAACGGATGCCACTTTGACAAACACGTCATTTTACGGATGCGGGAGCGGTTTAGCTACTCAAAATATGATGAGAGGGACTTATTCAAATTTGTCCTTCGACAATTGTACAAACGGGATTTATCTCTGGGCTTACACATCGATGGGAGTTGTCGATGTTCAGGCGTCCGATATTTCATTTGGACAGACAACTGCCAACACATATGACATTGCTTTTACGGGATCGCAATACACCGATCTGGAACTCATAGACCCTCTCGGAAATATTACCTACGACACGACTTATTTGAAACAAACCCTCAACGGCACTCATATAAAAATCACCAATCATAATGCCACCACCAATGATGATCGTGGTGTTTTAACCTACGGCTATTATCAAAGGACTGGCGACGGCCTTGGGGATACAACGGCATGGTGTGGATCTTCTTTCTCAGTGGCCAATGCTGACCAGTTTGCCATGCGGTTCCAGCCGACCGACGGAACAAGTCTTTTGACCTATCTTGATAATGCCGGACAAACTACCATCGGAAATTGCAATGGCCTGACAGTAACAGTTACGGCCAGAATAAAGATTAACAACGCCGCCTATTACGCCGGAACCTACATTCTTCCTACGTTAAAAGTTTATTACGACAACAACACAAAACAGGTTTTCTCGACGGCAACCGCCACAACCGACGCTCAGCAACTCCAATGTGTTTTTGCTCCGGCAACCGCCAGTGGCTTTATAAAAATCCAACTTGATTCAGCCTCAGATGCCGCAACCTCAAATGCTTATTGGTATTTGGGGGAGTTGGTTGTTAATCCGCCGCCTGGGGTCGTCGTTGATACAACAAGATTTGGGTCGGGGAGTTGGAGTAGTGCCGTCCCGTTGGGAACGACCCGAACTTTTCCAGCCCCAGACAGTCCGTGGAATATGCCAACGAGTGCCTACCAGATAAATGGGAGTTTTGGGAAATTAGCAACCGATACGGAAATCAAAGCCGACGATGCGGCCACTTTGTCGATAGGGAGATAGAAAATGAAACCTCTCGTCGGAAGACCAGTTTCAAAGCAGTTTCCGATCTCAAGTTATTTCGGGATGAGAAAGCATCCCGTTTATGGGATTGAAAAGCCCCATAACGGGATCGACTTCGCTTGTCCAGTGGGGACAGAAGTAAGGGCCATTCTCGACGGAAAGATCGAACGGGTGGGGTACGAGAACCCCGCCGATCCTAAAGTGGGATTTGGTTTAAGGGTTTGGCAGGAAGTGGATATCAAAGATGATTTTTATCTTGTGGTTTACAGTCACCTTTCGGAAACTCGCGTGGAGGAAGGCGACCATATAGAAAAAGGTGGTTTGATTGGAAAGTCTGGTAATACGGGAAATACGATTTATGGTGATCCTCCTATACCACATTCATGTCTCCACTTGGGGATGAAATCCGAGGATACTCCAACCTATTACGACATGGATTTTGAGGACGAGAAGGAAACATGAACATATCAGTCGAAATAGTCATCTCAACCCTGAGTGCAATTTCAGCAATTGCGCTCTCTTTCGCCATTGTGAAAGTAAAAATAGGACTTTTTGAGAAAGAAATTGAAGTTTTGCAAGCCTGGAAGGATAAACATATCGAAGACAACAATGAACGACTCCGAGAGATTGAAAAGGAACAGGCCGAACTCAGGGGAATGATGGCCGTGGGTACGGAGCAGTATAAGGAAATTTTAAGACGCCTCACGATCATAGAGTTGAAGATGGAGGAACGTCGAACTTTTTATAAACAGGAGAATGGAGGATGAGTCACTTCTTAGAAAAACTGAACGTCACGACGGAAAACGGGAAAATCTGGACACTCCATGAGCCGATGGATTATGAGATCGGGCGTCTTGGTAGCGGCCAGAAGATCGAGGTGCCTGAGGGATTCCAGACGGATTTCGGTTCTGTACCTCAATGCTTCTGGTGGTTGGTTTCTCCGATCGGTTTGGCGACGAGGGCATTCGTGATTCACGATTGGCTCTATCATACCCAGGAATTAAGTCGAGCCTTATCTGATTCCGTTCTTTTGGAGGCTATGGGCGTTCTTGGTGTTCCCTGGTGGAAGCGAGTGATTATTTATGATGCCGTCCGGGCCTTTGGTTGGATTCCGTGGCGAAAGACGGCAAAGGAGAAAGCGAAATGTTCAGGAAATATATAGGTCAGGTTGTCGAAAAACTGGTTGACACAGATGCGATTAAAGCGACGAAGTTCATAAGTTCGGAATACGTCATTAAGGCTACCCGAAAAAGATACGGCGGGAAAATAGATAAAAGGTCAAAAACCATTGATATCGTTTTGACAATCGGAAAGCCGAATTATTCGGAACGGGAATTTATAGAAAAGTTAAGAAAGGCGAGGGAGCCTTTTCCCGTCAAGAAAATATTGCTCAAGTTTTAAAGGGGGGCGAAATGCAAAAAACAATCTGCTTAATTGTGCTGAGTCTTTTGATGGCGGGGTGCGTCCCGATGTCTCAATACCGAAGGCTTCAGAAAGAACGCGACCTCTGCCGCCAGGAAATGGTGGAGAAGGACGCAAGGCTTCGGGCGTTTAATCAACTCAGCCCGGATGGATCCCTAAGATGAAAAATCAATTTAACGCATCTGCCTGGACGTTTACGGGGTATCCCAATACCCTCCAAATCAACCTTGGTCAAATAAGGAGGTCATAAATGCCGATTTGCGCTTTACCAGATCATCTGAAAGATAAAAAACATAATGATTGGTGCTGGCCTTTTAAAAACATTCCAAGAGGGTCAAACGCCTACGGCCCCCGTTGCCCGGGTATCACTTGTCCTATCTGTCATGGCAAAGGATTTCGCCCTTGGCCGCCTATTTTAATTAAAGGTTTTGGAGTATCGAGATGGGAAGGAACTGGTGAAGGTCATTCAATAATCCATATAGCGAAACTGGACGACATTTTTGTTACCGGCGACGATGTTTACGGGAATGTTTTTGACGGGATTGAAATGAATCCGGCTCTTGATCCTGGTCATATTGTCAGGGTTAAACTTGTTCGGGGTTCGGGTTATTCCCCGTCGGCAATCCAAGAGTTTTCGACGCATGGTTATGAAATCTTGGAACCTTACTACGTTGCCAAGTGGATGAAATGGACGAAAACTTTGTGGCCCAATTACCGGAACGGTTACAGGCCGGATCACAACGATATGTATTACAACTACTCAAAAATCGTTCCCTATGCTGGACTTCATTTTGAATAAGAGGTGAAAAAATGATCACAAGGCTCAAACTTCAATTTTCAGGGCAATCAGGATTAACAGGTTATGCGATCCTCCGAAATCTTTCGGATGAGTTTTGGGATGGAACAGAGGTTGAAGACTATGCCGGGGCTGATTATGCCACCTATAAAGTTTCCGTTCCTGAGATTGCCTCAACCGGAATGTACAGTGGCGATGTCCCGACTGGTCTTCCAGTTAACCGGTACCATGTCACCTACAAACATCAGGCGGGAGCCAGCCCACTGGCGTCAGACAGGGTTATATTTCAGGAGATCATTGACTGGGACGGAACGCAGATCATTGATGACCTTGTTATCGGCTCATCCATAGCTGATATCTGCAACCTTGCTATTTCCCATCTTGGATCTGGCAAAGAGATTGCCAACGTGGAAACGGAAACCAGCCAGGAAGCTTTAGCTTGTCATCGTTATTATGAACTGGCGCGCGATACGACGTTGAAGGCGTTTCCCTGGCCATTTGCCACCAGGATTGCCGCCCTTGCTCTCATCGAGGAAGATCCGACACCAGACTGGTATTATTCCTATCGGTATCCGTTGAATTCTCTTTATTTATGGAAGTTGACTTCCGCTACCGATGTTTTAGATCCGAACGTGAAAATCCCCTACAAAATCATTGGTGATGATTCGGGTCGGATACTCTTGACAAATATGGAGGATGCCAGCGTTGAATATATATCGAGGGTGGAAAACCCCCTTCGATATCCTCCCGATTTCATTGAGGCACTCTCTTACCGACTAGCGGCCTTCATCACTCCCCGACTTTCAAACGGAGACCCGTTCAAACTCGGTGAGAAGGCGTTGCAGATGTTTGCTTTTAAAATCAGGGAAGCTATGGCCGGATCTGCCAACGAGGAAGTCAGGGACGGCTCATGGTATGAAAGCGAATTCCTAAGGGAACGAAATGGGTAAACAGCTATCTTTCGCTCGCGGAGAACTTTCTCCGAGCCTTTACGCTCGAACGGACTTGGCGATGTACGCCATTGGCCTTCGGACGTGCCGGAATTTTTTCATAGCAAAGCAAGGTGGGGCTTACAACCGGCCAGGAACAACTTTCATCAATGAGGTGAAGGACTCAACCACAAAAGTTCGTTTAATCCCTTTCATTTTCAGCGACGACGATACCTATATTCTTGAGTTTGGCGTGGGATATATCCGGTTCTATCGGAATGGTGCGAGAGTAACCGTTTCCGGTGTTTCTGCATGGAATTCTTCTACGGCATACGTTCAGGGTGATCTTTGCGATATCGCAACGGTTACTTATTATTGCAAGGTGTCACATACGAACCATGTCCCGCCGAACACGACCTATTGGTATCCTTTGACCGGAGTTATTTTTGAGATTCCCACCTCATTCACGGAAGATGAATTGTCGGAATTTCAATATGCACAATCAAACGACGTTATTACGATTGTTCACGCGAATCACGCCCCGATGGAATTGGTGAGAACGGCGCATACAGGTTGGACCCTTCAGAATATTGTTTTTGGCCCGTCTATTGCCGCACCAACGGGAGGAGTGTCAACTGGTGGGTTGGTTACCACTTATGTCGGTGAGGTGGTTTGGTATTTATCGGCAGTCGATTCCAAGGGGGAGGAAAGTCTTCGGAGTTCTGTAATCCACCCCTATATTTCAACGGTTAGGCCAGGATCGGCCACTCCTATTAATCTTACCTGGAATGCTGTTACCGGTGCCTCTTATTACAAAATTTACCGTCAAGTGAACGGAGCGAATGAAGCCAGCCCATTTTTAACTGATGGTCTTATAGGGGAAACTACTCAAACCCATTTTAAGGATATCGCACAGGAAGCCACGATTGAAACCCCTCTTTCCTCGATAGATTCTCCGTGCGACGGCCTAAACCCGAATTGTGTTTTCTTCTCACAGAACAGATTGATATTCGGAAATACAAGTGGAGATCCGTCTTTGATATCCGCTTCTCGTCTTGGTTCGTATAAGAATTTTCAAAAGAAATTTCCAATAGAAGACGATTCCCCCGTTTCGTTCAGTCTTTCGAGCAAACGGGCCAATATCATCCGGCATATCCTGGAATCACGCCAACTCGTTGTCTTAACCTCATCGGGGGAATGGGCTATTAATGGGGACGCAGCAGGGATTCTTACCGTCGATTCGATCAATGCCAAACAGTATTCGTACAACGGGTCGGACTCCTATCCTTCTCCGTTAAACATTAACGATACGATTCTCTATGTTCAGGATGGCGGGTCGATCATAAGAGACTTGGGATTTAATTTTCAGAGTGACGGATATGGAGGAAACGATTTGACGATTCTCTCCGTTCATCTTTTTGAAGGGAAAACCATCGTTGACTGGGGTTTCGCCCAGACCCCAAATTCCATTCTCTGGGTGGTTTTGGATGACGGGACGTTCTTGAGTCTGACCTACATCAAAGAACAGGAAATGCTGGCCTGGACAAGACACGACACGGATGGACTGGTTGAGAACGTGGCCGTCATACCGGACGGGAACGAGGATCGAGTTTATTTCGTGGTTAAACGAACAATCGACGGTGAGGACGTGCGGTACATCGAGAAGATGGAAACGCGGGTCATCGCCGATATCGAGGACGCCATTTTCATGGATTCGACGGTCACTCTTGACGGGTCCCCCGTAACTTCTGTACCCGGCCTTACGCATCTGGAAGGCAAGGAAGTGGCGATCTTCGCCGATGGGTTTGTCATCGCCTCGCCGAACAACCCTGAGTACAAAGTAAAAACGGTGGTTGATGGATCGGTTGCCCTGGGCGGGAGTTATTCGGTAGTTCATGTGGGGTTGTCATATTTGAGTGATCTTCAAACTTTGGACATAGACAACTATGCCGGTGAGAAAAAGATCATAACCCAGGTCCGGTCTTTCGTTGAAAAGTCTCGCGGGTTCTTCGCGGGGGCCAGTGATCCAGGGGAAACCACGCCTCTTGACGGCTTGACCGAAACGAAACTGAGAACAACAGAGGCTTACGATGAACCTATTGAGTTAAAAACAGAGGAAATAGATTTGAATATCAGGGGTGAATGGAGTAAGGGAGGTCGGATCTTTATTAGGAATCCAGATCCATTGCCTCTTGCCATTCTCTCAATCGTTCCAGGCGGATTTATGCCGCACGGTTAATTAACCGAAGGAGGCCGTTAAATGGCTGGCGCTAACTTATTGCCGATGTTGTTCGCAATGCAGGGGATTTCCCAGGTTGGGGAGACTTACGCCCAATATGGGGCGCTCACAGCTCAGGATAAGTATCAGAAGGCTCAGGCCGATATCGCACAAAGAAGGCTCAATTTACAGGCCGTGGATGCTCTGGCTCGCGGGGACGAGGCCGCAGGAATCATCAACCGGAAGACCGCAATGGTTCGCGGGGCGCAAAGGTCGGGGTTCGCCGGTCAGGGTGTGGCCCCCGATTCAGGGAGTCCGGGCGCAGTCGGGGCCGAAACACAACTTTTCGGCACCTTGGATGCCTTAACCGCCCGAAACAACGCCTGGCGTGAAGCCTGGGGCCTCAGAAGTGAAGCTCTAGACGTTGCAAACGAATCACGGATGAAGTCCCTGGAGGCCAATACCAAACGCCGGTCAACCATCGTAACGGGTGGCCTGAATGCCGTTCAATCAGGTCTTTTGTCGTATGCGACCAAGACACCGAAATCGTACAAGCCCAGGAACCCAACGGAATCCCGATTTGACAGGGAATACTTGAGAGGGAGGCGTTAAATGCCTACTGTTCCTCGAATCACCAACACTGAACTCTTGACCAAGGCTCTCCCCAGCCAGAAACAGGGGACAACCCCCGACTTGGCCGCCTTCGGCGGGGGGTCTGCTGTCACAGAGGCTTTTAAGGCTGGCCGTGAACTGATTGATACCGGTGTCGATATCAATGTCATGGAACAAAAACGGAGGGCGGCGGCAGAAAACGAGTTCCTCAAGTTTCAGGCTGAGGAGAAGAAGAAGGCCGATGAGGTTCTTGTCCGTGATGCAGACCTTGGAATGTCGGAGGATGAAACCAGAATCGGGATCGACATGAAGAATATGAAGGGGCGGGAGGCCGCCGGAACCGTGGATTATGTGGATTCGGAATGGAAAAAGTCCACGCAGAGGGCGATGGCACAGGCGGTCAATGACGAACAGAAAGACGCCATTCAGAAGATTTCGGCCCAACGGTATGCAAGTCTGAACAAGGCCGCCCAGGAACATACCTATACGGCATTGAAAGAACACGATGAGGAGATGTCAGAAACCCTCATTGATACCACGAAAGAACAATCATCCCTGAATTACGACAAACCCGATCTTGTGGCCCGCAATTTCTATGTCATGGCGGAAGAACGCAGGAAAGAAGGGTTAAGACAGGGCAAGGATAAGACCGTAGTTGATGCCGATATTGCAAAAGACCGAAGCCAGACCCACGCCGCAATCATGGAACGAATGATAGTGGACGGGAAAGATGATCTTGCGAAAGCCTATGGTGAGAAATGGAATAAGGAAATCCAGCAGGATGAACTTAAATATTTGGAGGCGGTTCGGAAAACAACAAAGGAGTCGAGAACAGAAGTATACGAGAATTTAGAGAGAACTTTATTCCTCGGCACGCTTCCAGATTCCATTCGTCCACCCAATGTATCAAAAGTGGGCCTTGATGAAGCCCTGACGCTTCTTTCCAAAGACGTTATAAAACTCAGCACATATAATATGCTCAAAAGTCAAATCTTGAATGTGTACGATGATCCCACTATCCCAGTTGAAGAAAAGGTAAAGAAACAGTGGGAAATAAACGATATGTTTCAAGACCTTGGCGGCGAAGTATCCGTACAAGGGATGCCGACGACTACACTCGAACCTGGGACTTATGAAAAAATTAAAGCATTGCGA
>Ga0153916_10000398_pt1 | contig 28795 bp, 32 predicted proteins | sample Opewatmetagenome_FD_109642 | JGI IMG/M metagenome (GOLD analysis project Ga0153916, IMG submission 109642) | Freshwater wetland microbial communities from Ohio, USA - Open water 3 Core 3 Depth 4 metaG | ecosystem: Environmental > Aquatic > Freshwater > Wetlands | place: USA: Ohio, Lake Erie...
GACGCGGCGAAAGACCCCGCAGTAAGATCTGCTCCATCCATCCTGATCACCGAACCGAGCGGCTTCGACATCGTGGTCAAGGAGAAGGGATTGCTACACTTCACGCTCGGCACTTCTGGGAAGGCCGCTCATGCCAGCATGCCGGCTTTGGGGGAGAACGCCATCGCCAAGATGGTCAAGCTGCTCTCCAGGCTCGAGGACCTCCAGCGGATCCCCGCGGATCCCGTGACTGAGATGACCCTCAGCGTGGACACGATCCATGGCGGCACGAGGATCAACGTGGTCCCGGACCAATGCGTCGCCGAGGTGGACGTCCGCTATCCTCTGCCGCTCGACCCGCAAGGAGTCGTGAAACTCATCACAGACCGCGTCGGCGCACAGGGGTACGAACTCAAGGTCGTCCACCAACTGGACCCGGTGGAGACCGACCCTCAGTCGGCCCCGGTGACGACCCTGAGGGACGTCCTCGGGCAGGATGCGAAGGTTTCCGCAGTGCCCTACGCGACCGAGATGGTGATGTTCAAGGGGGACAACCCGCGGGTCATGGTGTGCGGCCCAGGGGAGGCGGCAGGATGCCACATAATTGACGAGAAGATCGCGCTTTCGGAGATTCAGAAAGCCGTCGGCATCTACGTCGAGTATTGCTCCAGGATGGCGGAACGATAGAATCACCACGGAACATGCCGAATTCCGGGACTCACGGATAGACGCGCGCCACGGTCCGGGGATACGGGATGGCATCCCGTATGTGCTCCAGGCCGCAGACCCAAGTGACGACGCGCTCGATGCCCATGCCGAAGCCGGAATGAGGTACCGAGCCGTACCTCCTGAGATCAAGGTACCACTTGTAGTTGTCCAGGCTCTCCCCTTTGTCCTTCAGCCAAGCGATCATGGGTTCGTTGTCGGTCTCTCTCTCGCTTCCCCCGATTATCTCCCCGTATCCTTCGGGGGCGAGGAGGTCGCTGTTCTTGTAGGTCCTCTGGTCCTCGGGGTTCTCCTTCATATAGAACGGCTTGAGCTCCTTCGGATAGTTGATCACGAAAACTGGGAGCTGGCGATCGACCGTCAGCTCCCTCTCCTCGATCGCGCCGAGGTCTGCACCCCAGGATATCTCGTGGCCCCTCTTCTGAAGGTAGTCGACGGCCTCGGCATAGGTCATCCTGTCAAACGGTGGTTCGATCTTCTTCAACTTCGAAAGGTCCCTGTTCAGCATCTTCAGCTCGTCCGGGCACTCCGCGACCGCGGTGTGCAGCATCGATGTCAGGAGCTGCTCCTGCACCTCCATGTTCTCCGTGTTCTCGACCCATGCCGCCTCCATCTCGAGGTGCCAGTATTCGGCGAGGTGCCGTGGGGTCCTGGACTTCTCCGCTCGGAACGAGGGCGTGAGAGAGTACACCTTCTCAAGCGAGAAGATGAGCGACTCGAGGTAGAACTGAGCGCTCTGGGAAAGATAGGCGATCCTATCGAAGTACTTGATCTGGAATAGGGTCGTGCTATCCTCAGGGGCGACCCCCGTGACTATCGGCGGCGTCACCTCGACGTAGTCGTTCTCGTGGAACCATTCCCTGGCGCCACGAAGCAGGGCCGCCTTTATCCGCGACACCGCGGTCTGCTCGCGGGATCTGATCCAGAGATGCCTGAGGTCGAGCAGGAGCTCGGTGCTCTGATACTCCGTGATCGGGAAGGCCTCGGCGTAGCCGACAACCTTGAAGCTGCTGGCGCGCAGTTCATAACCGCCTGGGGCGCGCTTGTCCTCTGCCACCTCGCCCTCGACCGCTACTGAGGATTCGATGCCCGCCTTGAGCGCAGCCTCGAAATCGTCGTGCGGGACAGCGCCTTTCTTCACCGTCACTTGAATGATTCCTGTGACATCCCTCACGACAGCGAAGACGATGCCTCCGCTGCTCCTCGTCCTGTAGATCCAGCCGCGCACCTGGGCTTTCTTTCCGACCATGGCCTTCGACAAGGCCTGCTTCACGGGCGGCATCCAGTTGCGACAGGAAACACTGCTCATATAAGCCCTTCGGAATGGAGGGCGCAACGGAAATATCCGTCCACCGAGTTCCGCCAGGTGTGATATTCCGATGCGCCGACGAGAAGGACATCCCTGAGCTCCTCAGGATAGAGGACGAGTGCTTCGGGAAGGAGAAGTTCAGTCAAGAGATAGTGCGCGCGTTCATCGTCCGGAACGACGCGTTCACCGTCGTTGCTCAGGACGATGTGCGGAGCAGGCTCGTCGGCTCGGCGACATGCCTGGTCTCTGAGGGAACGGGGGAAGGGCGGATCGCGTCGATCGCGGTCCTTAGGGACCTCAGGGAACAGGGCATCGGCTCCGGCCTTCTGGCCGAGTGCGAGAAGACCCTTGGCAACTATCGGCTTGCGAAGTACGTCCTTGAGGTCGAAACCACGAACATTCCGGCCATCGCGCTTTACCTGCACAGGGGTTACGAGATCACCGGTCTCCTGAAGGAATACTACGGGCTCGGCAGGGATGCATACACGATGGAGAAGAAGCTGGTGCGCATCCGCAGGAAGCTCGCCGTCATGACGGAGTGACCTTCAGGACGAGAGTCATCTTGTTGACGCTCCACACCCGGCCGTCGGCTAGTCCCTCGCTCCTCGTGAGGGCCTTGGCATGGGTCTCATGCGATATGTGGGACGAATGTGACGAAATCGCAAGCTCGATCTCAGGATGCCCAGAGTACTCGACAAATACCGGCGTCTCGAAGTCCAGCTTCTGGTCCTTGCGCATCTGCTGCACGCGCCTGGTGACCTCCCGGGCGAGTCCTTCGAGCCTGAGATTCTGCGTCACGTCGAGAGCCAAGTACACGTGCATGTCCCCCGAGCCGGCGTGGGAATAGCCTATCTTATCCTTCTCCGAGATGATCACATCCTCCTCGGTCAGGTCGAATCCTCCGAGGCGGATCCTGCCCTTCTCCTTCAGGTGCTTGACGAGCTGGTTCTCGTCGACCTTCTCCAAAAGCTTCGAGACCTCACCTGCGCCTTCCTTTAACTTCGGTCCCAGAGTTCTGAGGTTCGCGGAGACCGCGTATTGGATCATTCGCTCCCTGCTCTCGATGATGTCCACCTTCTTGACGTTGAGCTCCTCGGCGATCATCTTCTCGTATCTGCGCAGGGCCCAGACATCGTCGGGATTGACTGCCACGATTGCCTCTGGGAGAGGCTGCCGCAGCTTCACGTTGACCTTCTGCCGGGCCATGCGGCCCGTCTCCACGACGGACTTGACAAGGGACATCTGCTCCTCCAGGACCTCGCTGATCTGTCGCTCGTCCGCGACCGGATAGTTCTCCAGGTGGACGCTCTCCTTCGGACCATTGAGACTCCTGTAGAGCCATTCCGCGCTGAACGGCGTCATCGGGGCCATGAGCCTCGTCAGGGTCAACAAGCATTCGTGCAGCGTGCAGTGCGCAGAGAACCTGTCCTGTGGGTCGTTCTCTTCCCAGAACCTGCGTCGTGACCTGCGCACATACCATTTGCTCAAATCGTCGATGAACGACTCGAGTGCCCGTACCGCGACGTGAGGCTCCAGTGATTCGAAACCCGACCTCGCGTCTCTCGACGCCGAATGCAGCCTTGAGATGATCCATCTGTCCAAGTCGTGGGTCCGGTGATACTCCTTCTGCTCCCTGAATCCGTAGGCGTTCGCGTTCGACGCGAAGAACGCATACACATTCATCAGTGTGGTGAGGATCCTTATCATCTCCTCGCGGGCGCTCTCTTTCGAGAACTCGATGGACTGCCAGACCGGGTTCCGCAGGAAGAACAGACGAGTGGCGTCCGCGCCCACTGCCGAAAGAATCTCACCTGGATAAACGACCTTCTCGGAATCCCTCTCCATCTTCCTGCCGGACTCGTCGAGGACGTGCCCAAGGACCAGCACGGACAGGAAAGCTGGCTCGTCGAACAGGATCGTTCCGAGCGCAAGCTGCGTATAGAACCAGCCGCGGGTCTGGTCGACGTTCTCGGCGATGAAGTCGACGGAGCGATGGGAATCGAATGCCTCCTGGCTCTCGTAGGGGTAGTGGAATTGGGCGAACGGGGCGCAGCCTGAGTCGTACCAGCAGTCTATCACAAACGGCTCCCTCTGCATGGCCTTCCCACATTCGGGACACTTCAGTACGACCGAATCGATCGAAGGCCTGTGGAGGTCGATGTCCTCTGGGACTCGGTCGACCGACATATGTCGCATCTCCTCCGCGCTGCCAACACACACCTCGTGGCCTTCCGCACAACGCCAAACCGGCAGCGGGGTTCCCCAGTACCTTGACCTGCTGACCGCCCAGTCCTTGGCGTCAGCCAGGAAGTTCCCGAAACGGTCGTGCTTGAATGTCTCCGGAACCCATCGTATCATCTCGTTAAGCTCGATGATCCTGCTCTTGACCTTCGTTGCCTTCACGAACCATGTGTCCAGTGCCTTGTATATCAGCGCGGTCTCGCACCTCCAGCAGAACGGATAGGAGTGCTTCACGAGTCCCCACTTGTGCAGCAGCCCTTTCGACTCAAGAAGGCGCAGCACCTCGGAGTCCGAGTTCCTTGGCTGCTTTCCAGCGAGCTCGGGAACCGACTCTGTGAACCTGCCCGCTTCATCGACGGGATCGAACATCTCCAGGCCCTCGGCCATACCGATCTCGTAGTCCGCCGAGCCGTGCGCCGGCGACACGCTGATCGCGCCGGTCCCCTCCTCTTTGCCGGCCTCCTGGGAATGGACGATTCTGAACGCATGCCCGCCGAAGTCGTGGTACCTGAAGGGCGGCTCGTACTTCTTGCCGACGAGCTCGGATCCCTTGATCCTGCCAACAAGCGGGCCCTGCGCGAAAAGGTGCGCCGAGGACTCTGCGACGATGAGCCGCTCTCCGTGGCTTTCGAACATGACATATTCCTTGTCCCTGTCCACCGCGACGAGCGCGTTGGCGACCAGTGTCCATGGCGCGACAGACCTCACGAGCAGGCTCGCGCCCATGCCCTCAATCGGGAACTTCACGACCACGAACCTGTCCTCGATTTCCCTGAACCCGAGGGCAACCTCGTGAGAGCTCAAAGTCGTCCCGCAGCGCGGACAGTACGGCACCACGCTGTGGTCCTTGACGAGCATGCCGTCTTGGTGGAGCTGCTTGAGTGACCACCAGACGCTTTCGATGTATTCCCTGGACATCGTGAGGTACGCATCCTCGTAGTCGATCCAGTATCCCATTCGACGGCTCATGTCCTCCCAATCGCCCTTGTACTTGAGCACGCTCTCGCGGCACAATTCGTTGAACCGGCCGATGCCAAGCGACTCGATGTCGTTCTTGGAATGGAGTCCGTGGGATCGTTCCACCTCGAGCTCCACGGGGAGACCGTGACAATCCCACCCCGCGATGTACGGAACGATCTTGCGCCCGTTCATTGCGTGATATCTGAGGAACGAGTCCTTCACCACGCGCGTGAGCGCGTGCCCAATGTGGGGCTTGGCGTTCGCGGTCGGCGGGCCGTCGCAGAACACCAGCGGAGAGCCGTCGCGCATGCGCTCTCGCGCCTTCTGGAGGGTGCCCTCGCTCTGCCACGCGCGGAGGATCTCTTCCTCCAGCTCCGGGAAGGACTTCCCTTCGGGCTCCCTGTAGTACTTCTTCATTACAACAGACTCCTCCAGAAGGACTCCATCATAAGCTCAGCAATGTAAACGAGAATCAGCTAATTATGATTATGAGCTGAGCTGCTGAGTCCATCGGAGGGCTCGGAACTGCGAGCGCGATATTTAATCATTGCCAAACTCTCGCACGGACGCCGGAAAAGCCCGGTTTCCGACGCGACGACGAGCGACTGCTGGCTCGCATCATCGGACGAAGGTCTGCTAAGAAAAGAATAAATATCAGTCCGATGATAGCGCGGCTCGTGCAACCCTTGGCCTGGGGTGGTGCCTGAGGCCTAGAAAGGTGAACAGCGATGGAAGAGCCTTTGTGCAACGTGGAGTTTCTGAAGAGCAACTCGACATATGTGGCTAGAGTGCAAAGCGATCTCGGCGGCCTTCGCGAGTACCGGAGCGGGAGTCTCGAGGAAATCCTGGAGCAGGTGATCATCGACCTGCAAGAGGAGTTCGAGGGTGCCCGGCTCTGATCTAGAATCAGCAAGGCTACATCCATCGTGAATGGGACAAGGACGACGCCCCTGTTCATCCGCAGGCTTTTGTCACCACCGGACGGCACCAAATGCGGATACGGACGCACCACTAGGAGGGGCGTTTACATGGAAGAGAAAGACAAGAAGGAGTTCGAGGAAGTAATATCATCGTACTACGGCGAGGAGCAGGTCGCGGCGCTGGTCACCTTCAAGATAGACACGAAGGGCTCCGACCAGGTCGCCCAGAAAATCGCCAGCTATCCCTACGTTGAGGACGTGTTCCTCGTCACTGGTGACACCGACATCATCGCAAAAGCGAGGTTCCCGAACTACGCCGCTCTCAAGAAGTTCATAGTCGACGATGTTGCGGACATCGACGGAGTCAAGGAGACCAAGACCTTCATGGTCGTTACCACCTTCAAGGAGAAGGGAGAGCTCAGGCTCGACCAGGAAGAAGAGACGAAGAAGTAGGAGCTGGAAGGATAGGTACGAAGCAGGTTCCTAGAGGTGACAATCATGGCGGACATGGAAGCAAGGCTGAAGCAGATCATGGAGGTGCTGGACCAGCTCGCGGATGATACCTCGGTGCCGCGCAACATCAGGCGCGGGGCGACCGAGGCGAAGGAGAGACTGCTGCAGAAGGAGGAGGCTTTGGATATCCGCAGCGCGAGTGCGGTCATGATCCTCGACGAGCTCGCCAACGATCCGAACATACCGCTACACGGCCGGACGTTGATTTGGAACATCATAAGCCAGCTCGAGACGGTCAAGTGAGAATGGCAGACCCTTCTTCCATTCGCGGAGTAGACGCGTTCTGTTCCTGGAGCGGGGGCAAGGATTCGTGCCTCGCACTCCACAGAGCTGTCAAGCAGGACTTGCGGCCCAGGATGCTCCTTACGATAATGAACGAGACTGGGGCGAGGTCGAGATCACATGGCTTGGCAATGGACGTCCTCCAGCAGCAGGCCGCTGCGCTCAACATCCCGCTGGTCATGCGTTCAGCATCTTGGAATGAATACGAACGCGTTTTCATGGAGACCCTCGAATGGATCAAGTCTAACGGCATCGAGTACGGTGTGTTCGGAGACATCGACTTGGAGGATCACCTTGAATGGGTCCGGCGCGTGTGCGGGTCTGTCGGCGTGAAACCGATCCAACCGCTGTGGAAGTCGGACAGGCGAGATCTCATAGACGAGTTCCTCCGCAGCGGGTTCAGGGCGACGATAATTTCCGTCAAGGACGAGGTCCTCGGCCCGGAATTCTTGGGCAGAGAGTTGACTTTGGATCTCGCCGACGAATTCCGGGAGGCTGGGATCGACCCGTCAGGCGAGGAGGGAGAATACCACACGGTCGTGACGACGGGCCCTCTGTTCTCAGGTTCCTTGGAACTCGTGAACAAGGGCGTGGTGCGACGAGACGGCTACTCGTTCTTGGACTTCGCGAGCCGTTTGAAATGATCGGATTCCCATGGGCGAATAGTTTTAAAACCACAGGCCACTTACTCGCCGCCGAGCGGCTGTAGTCTAGCGGTTAGGACTGGAGCTTCCCAAGCTTCAAACCCGGGTTCAAATCCCGGCAGCCGCACTCCTGTGAGCTGCCAACGAGCCCTCCTCAATCTAGTCAGGCTCGTATCCATCGTTGACCTGGATAGTATCAAGGTCAATGGGGCACACAGAGCACAGATACCCCTGTTCAGCGGCATATTCGTAGCAGGCGTCTATCCTCGAATTCCAGGTTGGGTATTCGACTTCAAGAACGAACTTGTTCGCTGACTGAAACATGCTGAGATACTTCTCGGCGTCGTCAATCTCGCTCTGCGAATTCCTTAGATCACCCGTGTAAAGGATGTCTTCTCGTCCAATCCCATCTATTCGGTCGAGATATCCTGGGTAGGTCGCCAATGCTTCGCCATTCTGCGGGACGACCAAGAAGTTCGGATTCTTGCTCTTCGAATAGTGGGACAGTGCACTGACGAAATCGACCATCCTCTGTCCGGCCGTCGGATCGCCTTTCTGCTCGTAGTACTCATATGCGTCGATGAGGTCCAGATAGACGCCGGAGAACCCTTGCAGGAGTGCCTTGTCCACATAAGAATCGACGCTGCCAAAGATGACCTGCTGCCACCCCGGCAACCAGTACTTGACCTTGTAGTTCCCTTCCCACTCTGCGTTCTCCTCGTCAAGCCATTCAGGAGCTCCTGCATCTGGGACGCCGTCGTCATCCGCGTCCCAATTCTGATTCCAATATTTGCGGTAGTCCTCGGCCTCTCCTATCGATACATAGCAGAGCAATACCTTGGGGCTGCTACTGCTGTTCATCGACGCGATTTCGTTCGCAGTCCAGCGTCCTTCCTCATGTGAACATGAGTAGTATGCGTCGAGGATCAGGAGATCATATTCCGATGAACTCAGTTGAGATACCGCATCTGCTCGGGAAGAGAACTCATCGTATTGCAGGCAGTACGAGAAATCATCGACGGCCAGATTCAGCATCCCATACTCGACCGGATTGTACTCCTTCGAGCTCGGTTGAAGGGACACCGCGACAAGAAGTGCAACAAGAACCACCAAGGAAACCACGACAATCGAGATGAATACTCTCGGACTCAGGCCACCCACCCACAATCCGGAATCCGCCCGAAGGACATAAGCCTTTTCTGGGTAGCGGCGTGCGGAGTCTTCGTTGGCAATAGTGGATTCTGGCTACAGTCGGCTCGGATTCCTCACACGCCCGAAGAGCAACCGAAAAGGACTTCACATGCCACGCTTTAACGCTCGTGGCATGAAGCAGGGCGAGAAGGACAGGCTCAAGGCATGGCACGGCGAGGATTGGCACACGCCCAGAGGGAGAATGATCAGGGACATAGTGTACGCCATCGACACGGGTCTCATCACAACCGTCGCTTTCCTGGCAGGTGTCTCTGCGCTCATAGAGAGCAACGACAAGGTGGTGCTTGCCGGGCTCGCCCAGGTCTCCGCAGGTGCGATTGCCATATTCTTCGGTGCATTCATCTCGACGAAGGCACAGAAGGATTTCTTCGAGAACCAGATAGAGCGCGAGAAGACGGAAATCGACAGACTGCCCGAGAAGGAGACTCAGGAGATCAGGGACATCTTCGCTGAGTACGGGTTCAGCCAGGATGAGCAAGAAGTGGCTGTCAAGCGAATCACAGTCAACAAGGACCTGTGGCTCAGGTTCATGGTCCAGGAGGAAATCGGCATTTCTCCGAGCCAGATCGATAACCCGTTGAGCATCGGGAGCATCTCTGCGGGATCATTCCTGATAGGGGCGTTTCCGGCGATATTCCCGTTCTTCGTGATTCATCAGGTGGGCTTGGCGCTGCTGACGAGCGCAGTGACGATCCTTGGTTTCCTGTTCGTGGTCGGGGTGTGGAAGACCAGACTCACGAAGCTTCCGTGGCTCCTCAGCGGAGTCGAGACCCTTGCGATCGGCGGATTGTCCTGCGGCCTCGGCTTCCTGTTCGGGAAGATCATCCAGATGCTTCTGGGATGAGCCGCTCAGGCCGCCTCGAACACGCTCCTTATCCTCTCAATCGCCCAGTCGACCTCGTCATCGGAAATCACAAGCGGGGGCGCGAACCGGATGGTCTTCTCGTGCGTGTCCTTCGCGAGCACGCCCTTCTCCATCAGCTTCTCGCAGATGGGCCTCACCGTCTCTCCAGGTTTGAGACGGAACTCAACACCAATCAGCAGGCCCTTGGCGCGTATCTCGTTGATCTTGTCACTCCTGATCTCCTTCAACCGCTTGACGAAGTAGGCCCCCATCTCAGTGGCCCTTTCCGCGAGCCTCTCGTCGATGAGCACATTCAGCGACTCCTCGCCAATCGCAGCGGCCAAGGGGTTACCTCCGAAGGTGCTCCCGTGACTGCCTGGGGTGAACACGCTCATGATCTCCCTGCTCGAGAGAGCCGCCGAAACCGGATAGAGACCCCCGCCCAGCGCCTTTCCCACGCACAAGATATCAGGTCTGACGTCCTCGTGCTGGAAGGCAAACATCCTGCCCGTACGACAGAAGCCCGTCTGAATCTCGTCCAGGATCAGGAGTATGCCCTTCTCGCTGCAGATCCTCCGCAGGTCCTTCAGGTAGCCCGGCGACGGGATGTTGATCCCCGCCTCTCCCTGGATGGGCTCGACCAGAATCCCAATCGTGTTCTTGTTAATCGCCTTCTTGAACGACGCGATGTCGTTGTACGGGATGGTCACGAATCCCGGCGTGAAAGGCCCGAAGCCCTTCTTCGAGTCCTGGTCGCTCGAGAAGCTTATTATCGTGGTCGTGCGGCCGTGGAAGTTGTTCTCACAGACGATTATTTCTCCTTCCGACTCCGGAATGCCCCTTTTCTGATGGGCGTACCGCCTCGCGAGCTTGATGGAGGTCTCGACCGCCTCTGCGCCCGTATTCATCGGCAGGGCCATCTCCATGCCGCTGACCTCGCAGAGTCTCTTGAGGAACGGCCCCATTCTGTCGTTGGAGAACGCCCTAGAGGTGAGCGAGACGCGCTTCATCTGCGCAGCGGCCGCTTTGACAATCCGGTCATTGAGGTGGCCTTGGTTGATCGCCGAGTAGGAGCTCAGCATGTCGATGTATTTCTTGCCCTCGACATCCCAAACCCAGACCCCCTTGGCCTTTGATATGACGACCGGCAACGGGTGGTAGTTGTGCGCGCCGTACTTCTGCTCGATCTCGATGAAGTCCTTGGCTTTCATGCAGACGCCTCCGTGAGCCCTGCGGGCTCAAGTCGGCCGAGGAATGCGATCTCCCATAAAAACCATTTGTCCAGCGACTAGGGATCATTGCTTCTTCGTGCGAGAGCGACCGAGACAAGCACGCCCCAGACCACGATGTCAAACACCGCGAGGGTCTCGACTAATGGGGTCCCGCCGAATGGAAGGAGACCCAGACCGTAGACGAGGCACCCGGTCGATACTGCCGGGCCGAACAGCCCCAGGACCCTCGTCTTGAACAACGCGAGATCGACGACCTCGACGGTCACGAGCGTCTCCAGGAAGAATGCGTAGGACAGCACGCCGTGGATGTCGCCAGCATCCTCAGTGAAGATGCCGATGCTCATCAGAAGGAGAGCGGAAAGCGTCATCAACCCTGTACTGAGCCTGCCGACGATTCCTTTGCCCAGCTCAGGTCCAAGGCCAAACAGCGCGAACGCAATGAACAGCACCCCCGCCACCAGCAGTCCCGAATTGAAGGCCCATGCGCCATCGCTGACTCCAAGATCGCTGAGGTAGTTCTCGCCGAAAACGTATCCGCTATCGAGAGACATCGCGATCAAGTAAAGCGAGAGGAACGCGATCGCCCCGAACAGGCCACACAATCTGAAGAGAGTGACCTTTGACACTTCCATGGAACCGCATGAACGGGGAGGACTCCTGGGCTCATAATTGTTTCAGGCAGCGAGTCCTAGAGGCGCATCTCGCCGACAGGGGCACTTGGCATCGCGTAAATCGGCTCAGGCACCCCTGCGGCCGCGTCTCCATGGACTGGGGCTCGACCGTCATACACTAGAATACTGGCTGGTGTTGTGACGGGCTCAGCATCGGAGGATCGCAATCGGCCATAGGACCAGCCAAGCGCGCCAATCACGAAGACCACGTAGCCAGCGGCGACAACTAGCGAAATCTCCCAGCCGAAAGGCCAGGCAAAGACAATCAGGAGCACGGACATCGCCGCACCGAGCACTATGCCCGCTGTGAGGTCAGCGATCGACTTCTTGTCGCAGGTTGCCCGCACAGAAAGGTCGGAGTAGCTGACATGTCTGGCGATCTCGATCGCCTCAGAGCGAAACGCCAGGAATATCCAGAGGACGAGGGCAATGCCTGCTCCGAACAGCGCGATGTGCAAGATATCCCTTGTCATCAGAAGTGCCGTGCACAATGCAACAAATGAGGCGAGCGCCACAGCTGTCATCCTGGCTCCCCTGAATCTCTCGAGTTGCGAAGGCATGATCGCCTTGCCGAACGTCCGCGACACGACGGCGCCTGAGAACCTCAGTGGCTTCGGAATGAGCTTGGACAGGACGTTAGCGAGCCCGGCCGAATGCTTCACGAGAGGCGGCGTTATCGCGCTCATGATGAAACAGAACGCTCCTGCGAAGGGATTGAGTTGGCTTGACATCGTCGCGCCGTTCACCCTGCTTCCAACGCTGGCGTACAGAATCGCCTCGATGCCGCGGCCCGACATGCTCGTCCCGATGGTGGTCGCGGCCTTGGCAGAGAAGCCCAGGAAGTAGCAGACCGAGGACATGACGAAGGCCTCGTAGAGCAACACCAACGGCACGGCAAGAGCGATCATCCAGATGACGTCCTTGAACATGGCGGGATCGATCATCATCCCAAAGGAGGTGAAGAAGACCGCGACGAACGCGTCCTTGAAGGAGTCGAGCTTGGCCTGGACCCTGAGCGTCACCTTGCTCTCTGCGAGGATCATCCCGACGAAGAACGCGCCGATGATAGGGGGAACGTTCATCACGGACGCGATTCCGGAGGTCAGGAACACTATCCCGAGGGCGAAAAGGATGAACAGCTCGTCGTTCTCGATCCTGTTGAAGAACTCGACGACCTTGGGGACGGCCCACATCGCAATCCACACGAAGAACGCGTAGAACGCGGCGATGCTAAGCACGAGTTGACCGTATCCGCTGACGTTGGCCGCGGGCTGGACGATCATCCCGCTCGCGACCGCGAGGATGACCATCGCTATGAAAGTCTCCACCACCACAAGGCCAATTAGGAACTCGACTTCCGGACTTGACATTCGCTTCAGGTCGAACAGCACCTTCATCGCGATGCTCGTGCTGCTCATGGCGATTACGCCCGCCAAGAAGATGGAATCGATAAGTGGCCAACCGAGTAACGAGGCGAACACAAACCCGACGAACAGGCCGACGCTCGTGTCAATCACTGCGAGTATTATTGCGGGCGTTCGCGTGCGCTTGAGCTTGGAGAACGAGAACTCGAGACCTACGAAGAACATCAACATGACCAAGCCGACCTGAGAGAGCATCTCCACGAAGCTCGTGTCCCTTATCAGCCCATGGTACTGGACACCGAACAGGTCGACGTCGATTCGAGGGCCGATGAAGACCCCAATGATGATGTATCCGATCATCACGGACTGGTTCATCTTTCCGGCGACGGTCGCTGCGATGAACGCGAGGAGCATGATTGCCCCCAGCTGGAACAACAGCTCCGACTCGGAAATCATCCGTCACCGACTTCCCGGACGGTTGAGATGGCCATCTCTGACACTGGAAGAATCGCTCTGCATCCCATCCGAGGCTGCAATTGTCGTCGAACATACTTATAGGTTGGGAATCGCGCGCGCGAGCCAGATGGCGGGAAATCTAGTAGCGTAGCTACTAGGCCTGTGCGGCGGGCGGGATGAAAATCAGCAGCAGGACGTAGAGAACATACAATGAACCCGACGCGAGCATCACTCGATAACTGATGCCGTTGTTGTGCCGGATTGAGAAGAACATCCACGCCGATGCAGCCAATGCGATGACTATGCTAGCGACGTTTATCACCTCCAGCTTCCAGTCGGTGAAGAGGAGGCCTATGCTGACGGGTATGCTGCTCTGGAAGACCATTGCGCCCGTGATGTTCCCGAAGCCCAGTGTATCCTTTGAGCGCAGGTACCAGATCACGCTGTTGAACTTCTCTGGGAGCTCAGTAGCAATGGGCGCTATCAGGAACGCTAGAGTGATTGAGGAGATCCCGAAGGCGGTCGACACCTCGGAGACGCCGTCTACGAAGAACTTCGCGCCTATGATGATCCCTATGAGCGCAGCCAAGACCTGCATGACGATCATCACGAATCCGAACTTGCCCTTGCCGGCTTCTCCCCCAAATATGCGACAGAGATAGAGCGCGTCACAGGTGTTCTCCGCCTCCTTCCTCTCGTCGTTGAGAGTACGATGGAGATACACGACATATGCCAGAAGCAGTGCGGCGGCCAGAACGTAGTTGAGGGGGCCTGCATCGAAGAATGTCTGAAGTCCCATCAGACCCGCGAGCAATGCCACACTGTACATGACCATGAAATACTTCATGTCCCGCTCGGCGTGGTCCCTCCTCAACTTCAGACTGGGCCCCCTATAGCCTTTTCTGTACGCGTAGAGAACAGCGATCCCTCCCACGAACATGGCAAGCGTACCCAGCATGAACGGGGCGCCGAGAATGGCTCCCTCCCCGATCTCCTCCCCCTGTTCCTCGGTGCCCAAGAAGATTGCGATTAGAGGCACGATTGTCTCCGGCATCGCGGTGCCCACCGCAGCCAGCACACTTCCGGTTGCAGTCTCGGCCAGCCCCAGCCTCAATCCGAGCCACTCAATGCCGTTCGTGAAGATCTCGCAGCTAACGAGTATGATAGCTAGCGCGACGAGAAGGACTAACACCGTAAGGAGGTGGACCAACGGCGCACACCTGACCGGCCCAAACGGCGTTGCGTACTTAAATCATTCCGTGGGAGTTCCCTCTTTGACCTAGCTGTTCCCACTCTTGACATTGCGCCCACAAGTGTTAAGTAATCACAAACGGTGACTTTTTCCGTTCATGTTCGGAGCGTTCAAGGGCAGGGGCATCAGGACCCCCTGGCACCTCAGAGTACTGTACATCTCCACGTTCCTGCTCAGGACCGCCTTCGGAGCTCTTCTGCTCCTGATATCGGCCTACTTCAAGGAGGACGAAGTAAACGGTCTGCTGAATGTAGCGATCGTCGCGGTGCCGTACCCCCTTGCAGAGATGGCGACGGCGAACTACTTCGGCATACTCAGCGACAGGTTGGGACGGAAGCCGATAATAGTCGCCGGGACGACGCTCGCTTCGATCGTCGTTCTGCTTTACGCCCTCTCTGACAACGTATGGTACCTCACGACCCTGCACGGGATCCACGGCATAGGCGCCGCTGCGACGGTCGCCCCCGCGATAGCCATGATAGCTGACTACGCACACTCGCACGACCGCGGAAGACAGATGGGCTGGTTTGACTACTCAACATTCCTCGGATACATCGTGGGCGCGGTCGTAGGTGGGTTCCTCATAGAACTCGTGACCGTGCCTGTCGGATTTGTCATCATCGCGGCGCTTCTGGCAGGTTCCGCGGTGATGCTGTACACCCTCGTGAAGAAGACGCCTCCCGCCAGAGGAATCGAACACCGATCGGGCTTCGCCGAACTGAGAACAGTCTTCAAGGTCAGGGAGGTCCGGCTCATGTTCCCCATATGGCTGATCATCGCGACGCTGCTCGGCCTAGCACTCACCTACCTGCCGATCATCATGATGAGCCAGGACATCGAGGGCTCCACCATAGGCATCATGTTCGGGCTCGCGGGTGTCGCTCTTGGATTGCTTCAGCCTTTCTGGGGGAAGGTCTCAGACCTGGTGGGCCGGATACCCGTGATGGCCTACGGGGTCTTTAGCATCGCCGGCATAGTCGTCCTGCTGCTGTTCTTCCCGAACTCGGCCATCGAAATCACCGATGACGGTGTCAAGTTCAAGCTGCTCGGAATGATCCCGCTCGCGATCCTGGGCCTCGGGGCAGGAGCGTTCGTGCCGTCCGCGCTCGCGATGATGGCCGATTCGTCAGAGTCCAAGTCCTACGGCGCGACCATGGGCCTATACTCGTTCGCGCTCGGGTTCGGGGCATTCATCGCGGAGACGCTCGGGCTAACGATAATCGTCCTGACCGGGAAGAACGACGCGCCTGGCTGGATCCTGTACTTCGCCGCAGCTTTGGTGGGGCTCGCCGTAGTTCTGATGATAGTGTTCTTCTTCGCCGCGTTCCTAAAGGGGCGCGTGAAGAGGGAGCCGGATGGAACCGCATGATCGAGATCGACGGTTCCTTTGGCGAAGGAGGCGGACAGGTTCTGAGGACAGCCATTTCCATGTCCGCGGTCACGTCCCAACCAGCGAAGATATCCAACATTCGGGCGAACCGCCCCAACCCGGGTCTTGCGCCCTCGCACGTCACCGCGGTCTCCGCGGTGGCAGAGTTGGCTGACGCGGAGGTCGACGGCCTGTTCCCTGGCTCCAAGGATATCGTCTTCAGGCCGCGACAGCTGACCGGTGGCGAATTCGAGTTCGACGTCGGGACCGCCGGAAGCATCTCGCTCGTGCTCCAGGCATGCCTCATCCCCGCCGCGCTCTCGCGTCGCACGGTCAAACTAGACATCAAGGGAGGGACGGATGTCAAGTGGTCGCCTCCCATCGACTACGTGCGGCTGGTGAACGTCCCGATGCTCGGCATGCTCGGGATCTCGTGCGATGTCGAGGTCGTGGCCAGAGGATTCTACCCGGAGGGTGGAGGCCAGGTCATCGTGGAGGTCTCGCCCGCATCGAAGATAAACGCTCTTGACCTTCACGAGGCCGGGAGGGTACTCGCGATTGACGGGGTGGCGTACGCACAGAATCTCCCCGAGCATGTCGTCTCACGGACCAAGCACGCGGCGATGAAGACGCTTCTGGACCATCCAACAGCCCGCATCGACTCTGACCTGCGAAAGGGGCACAGCACGGGCGCGGGGATCGTAGTTGCGGCAAGGTGCGAGAACACGGTCATCGGGGAGTCTGCCCTCGGTGAACGAGGAGTCCGAGCGGAGCGCCTCGGAGAGAATTGCGCCTCGGACCTGATCGAGACGCTCAGGTCGGGAGCGACAGTCGATGACCACATGCTGGACCAGATTCTTCCGTACCTCGGGCTCGCCGACGGACAGTCCGTCGTGCTGGCCGAGGAGCTCACGCAGCATGCAGAAACGAACATGCGCGTGATAGAGAAGTTCCTGGCCAGGAGATTCGAGACCACCGAACGCTCGGGCCTGATCGAGGTGCGAGTCATCTAGCCATACATGCTCGGCCTTGGTGCGCCCTTCTCGTCCTTCTTGACAATCGCCTGCTTCTGGATCTCGCGGATGCGCTCCTCGATCCTCTGCGCCTCCTCGAACAGGGGCTTCGTCTCGAACTCGATGCCGAGAAGTAGGTCGTCAATGGCCTCAAGAACCAGGGCTGCGGCCCGCGCGTCCGGGAAGTCGGGGTGGGCCTCAGCTAGAAGGGTGATGACGTCGAAATCTCGCTTTCTGCCCTCGTTCAGAAGCACCCCGGCAACCCCCGAGATCACCCCTTCCTCGAACGACTGGATGCCGTTCTGCTTGAGGAGCTCCCTGCTGTGCGCTGTGCTCGCGATGCCGAACACGGTGTCGGATATCTCCGCGCTGTCCCTCAGCTCGGGGTCGACGACAAGGCCTTCGGGGGAGACTATCATCTTGCACCTCTGCGCCTCGGCCCAATCGACCAGCGTGTATGCAATGGGCCGGATGAGGGCGGGTGGCGCCTGGAACTCAGATATGAACGCAACAATCTGATCCCCGTTCCTCTCCTTCCGTCCCGCGTATATCCTGACCGGGCTCAGGGGCTTGGCGTCCCTTATCAGGGACACTGTCGGGAAGTGCGTTGAATCCATGATCCCGATGTGCTCCATGTTCAGTATCTTTATCAGGTAGTTCGCGGCGATCGAGCTGACCAGACCGACACTTGGGAAGCCGTCGATGATTGTCGCACCCTTCAGGTCGATCCGCTTGAATTCGTAGATCCTGACGTCGTTCCGGTCCATCGCTACCGGATTAGGCAATCCGCATATAAGTCTTCGGAAATCTCCATTAGCAAGATGCGGTGGAGGACGGGGCCCCGCCGTTCTGGTACGGCCCAGAAACCAAATGCGATTACGGTACTGACCACTCCAGAGGAGCACAGGCGAGCGGTTGGACTCACAATTACCGACGGTGACGGGAGCCCCTGATTTAAGGGCTGACCGTGGCCGTCACCTGCAATAGTCCCCCAACGCAACCACGCCCCGGGTCCTAACACCCTGGGGCGCCCCCACTTTTCTACACACTGACAAGTCGGTGGAAAGCTTCTTAGACCGCCAGGCTATGACAATCCCGGTAGAATTGAAGGTCATCATCAACTGCGCGATGTCCGCCGACGGCAAGATCGCGCTGAGGACCCGGAGGCAGACGAGGATCTCCAACGAGCCTGACAGGAAGCGCGTTCACGAGCTCAGGAATTCGATGGACGCCATCCTGGTCGGGGTCGAGACGATCATCGCCGACAACCCGAGGCTGACGGTCAACGCGAAATACGTGAAGACGCCGAGGAACCCGACAAGGATAGTCCTAGACTCCTATGGCCGGACTCCCTCCGACGCGCTGGTGCTAGATGGCACTGCGAAGACCATCATCGTAACGAACGAGAAGACGAGGGCGACATTTTCGAACGCGGAGGTTGTTCGCTGCGGAAAGGACGAGATCGACCTGAAAAGGCTGATGCCGCTCCTTGAGAAGAAAGGGATGAAGAAGCTGCTAGTAGAAGGAGGCTCCAGAGTCATCTGGTCTTTCCTTGATTCGAAGATAGCCGACGAGGTGAACCTCTTCGTCGGAAGCATGGTCATCGGGGGCGAGGAGGCTCCGACCGTGGCTGGCGGCGAAGGGGCGCCAAACGAGAACTCGATCGTGGTTCTGAAACTGAAGTCCGCGAAGGTGATCGGGAACGGGATCCTTCTCACGTACCGGGTGGTCAAGTGAGCGAGACCGACCAGAGTCCCCAATTCATCGCCGACCACATGCTCGGGTCTCTCGCAAGGTGGCTGCGAATGATGGGCTATGACACCGTCTACGACAAGAGCATGGACGATGCAGCTATCGCGGAATCCGCGAGGGCGGGCTCCCGGTTCATCCTGACCAGGGACCAAGAACTATCGAAGGAGCCCGGTGCGTACTATCTGGAGAGCGACAACCTGGAATCCCAGCTGAAGGCAGTCGCGACCAGATTTGGGCTCAAGTTCAACGAGGACAAGATCAGGTGCTCGGTGTGCAACGGCCAACTCTCAGAGCTCGCCAAGTCAGACGCGGTCGGGTCCGTTCCAGAGGGAGCACTACAGGCGAATGACAAGTTCTGGAGATGCTCCAGGTGCGGCAAGGTGTTCTGGAAGGGTACGCACTGGAACGGAATCATGGAAAGGCTGCGCAAGCTCAGCTTAGCCTAGTCTCCGCATGCTGCTTGCCGAACAGGTGCTCGCTGATAATCTTCCCGCTGGATGAGTTCACTATCATTGCTCCACCCGACCCCTCGACGCACCACACGGGAAGGTAGACAAGACCCTTGGATTCGATCGACATCGGCTCTCCGTCCGGCTTCTTGCGCTCGATTATCTCCGAGTGGCCGAAGTCCTTGACCGTCTCGACGTGCGACTTGTACTCCTTGGCGACCATGTCCTGGGCGAGCTGCTTGGCCTTCTCGAATTCGATCTTCGGCTCCCGCTTCGAATGAGGGATGTCGATGGAGTCCACGAGCTCGAAGCCCCAGCGCCAGGTCTCCACATGGCTCGTGAGAGCGTTCACTGCCGCGATGCCGGCCTTCTGCTTGCCGCCGCCAAGGTTCAGGACGTAGTGGAAGAGGTAGTGCGGGACGAGCTCGAGGTCAAACTTGTATCCCTGGATCTCGTGCCTGGCCAGGTACTTCACGTCCTCGAGGCCGAAGTTGGGCTTGACGATGCGTTCCGCCCGTTCATCCGCGCTCTCGATAATGACTGGCACCGACTGCTCGTGGGGCTCCGCCGGCTTGTTGGGCATCTCGTCCGAAACAACGTCGTCTATGAGGCTCGCCCCCCTGCGGTCGGTCACGCTCGACAGCTGCATGCTGCCGATCTCGTGCTCGATCTCCTCCCTGCCCCAGTAGTGGACGCCGCTGCCCTGGAGGAAGGTCTGGACATCCTGGTTCGCCTTCCCGAGAGACGCGACTATCTTCCTGCCGGGAAAGGTAGCCGTGTTCTTGACGAAGTCCCGGACATCGTCCTCAATCATGTCCCCCGTTGCCAGAATGACGACGGACACGTCATCGCGGGCGCCGTAGATGTAGCCGTCGCGCTCATCCACCCTGAAGTCCTTGGATTGGAGTATCTGTATCAGGTAGTCCTTCAGCGTAAGCAAGCTGGCCCCTTAACCCAGATTGCGGGTCGCGCATAAAAGCGTTGCCAGCTGGTCCGGATTCCGGAAAGTAGATAGCAGAGCCAGGGGGATACCTTGCCAGTGAGTTGGGACTGGACATGAGGGCCCGATTTTGGATCCCGGTGGCGCTGTTCCTGGCGGGCGTCGCAGCGATCATCGCGGCCGCTGCCACGGGCGAGGTCGACGTCCAGCTGCTCGTCATCTTCCCCGTCATCTCGGGGAGCAGCTGGCTGTTCATCCTCGGGGTCGCCCTCATCATAGTCAGTTTCGTGGTCGGGTTCCTCCTGGTCGCATCGGTGTTCTCGGAGTACGAACCCGTCGAGCCACAGATCCCTTCCGAACCACGAGTGGCCGGCAGCAAGACACCGGCCCGGAAGACAGGCTACGGAGGCGTGGTCCTGATAGGGCCAGTACCGATAGTCTTCGGCTCAGATAGGAGAGTCACAATGGCCATGCTGATAGTGGCTGTAGTCCTGTTCGCCATCATCCTGGCGATCACCCTTCTCGGCCTGTGGTGACGAGCCTCTTTGCGACTTCCTCGACGCTGACCGAGCCCTCGTGTGCGAGCTCCCGCAGCTCGCCCATGACCTCGACGTACTTCTTGAAATCCAGGTTCGAGCGCCTGATCGCGCGTCCGACCGCTCGGTCGAACTCCTCGTTCCGGAGTTGCGTCTCGAGGGCCTCGCGGAGAATCATCAGGCCCTCGTCGTCCATGACCTACGCCTTCTTGCGGGCCGCGCAGACTTCGACGAATGCCTGGAACATCTCGTACCCGTTGTCGGTGTGCTCCACTTCCGGGTGGAACTGGAGGCCGTAGAGCGGCTTTGTCTTGTGCTTCATCGCCTGCACCTGACAGCTGTCAGAGTGTGCCAGGGCCACGAAGTCCGGGGGCAGCTCGGTGACCTCGTCGTTGTGCGACTCCCATGCGACGAACTCCGTGGGGAGCCCCTTGAAGAGATCGTCCTCGTCATCGACCGTGACCATCATCTTGCCGAACTCGGGAACCTTCGAGGGGCCTGCCTTGCCGCCGAGGTGCGTCGCCATGAACTGGTGCCCCGCACATATCCCAAGGAGGGGCATGCCCGAGTCGATGTACTCACCGCACTTGCCCATCTTCTCGGCGTTCATGCCCACACGCGGTGCCCCTCCGGACAGAACGAGCCCGTCCGCCTTGATGTCGGCGAGGGGCGTCGTGTTGGGGGTGATCTCGCAGTCGACGCTGAGATCCCTTAGGACCCTCCACTCTCTGTGCGTCCACTGGCCACCGTTGTCAATGACTAGGATGCGCATGGCTAGGTGAACACCCCTTGGATATAAAGGCTCTGCTGAATCGTCCGAAGGGCCGTTGGGAGAATCTTCTGTTGGCTATTGCGGCTCCCAGAACGGCCTTCACCCGGCATAAATACGCGACGGAAAAACAGCGCAATGGCCCGGGCTCATTCCCACTCGATCGTCGCTGGGGGCTTGTTGGTGATGTCGTAGACCACGCGGTTGACCTTGTCCTTCATCTTGTTGGCGATCCGGCCGGAAATGGTCTCTAGGACATCATGAGGTAACTTCGAATAGACTGCGGTCATCGCGTCCACGGAATCGACGGCCCTCACCGCAATTGTGAAGCCGTAGGCGCGTATGTCACCCTGAACCCCCACGCTTTTCACTGGGAGCAGGACCGCGAAGTACTGCCACGGCAGCTTCATCTTCCCGGCCGCGGCGGCCTTCTCTATCTCTTCCTCGACTATCGCGCAGGCATCCCTGACAATCGCAACCGACTCCCTGGTCGGCTCCCCCATCACGCGGATCGCCAGAGCGGGCCCGGGGAAGGGCTGCTTCTCCGCGACCTCGATCTTGAGTGCGCGGCCGACCTTCCGGACCTCGTCCTTGTACAGATCCCTGAGGGGCTCCACGAGGTCCAGGTCCATGTCCTTCGGCAGACCTCCCACGTTGTGGTGGGACTTGATCGTGTCCCTGAGGCCGCCTCCGCTCTCGATCCAGTCCGGAGCGATCGTCCCCTGCACGAGGAACCTGGCGCCGAACTTCCTGGCCTCCCGTTCGAATATCCTGATGAACTTCTCGCCAATGATCTTGCGTTTCTGCTCGGGCTCTGTCACTCCCTTGAGGGCGGCGAAATATTCGTCGCTAGCGTCGACCACGATGTGGTTGACGCCCAGCCTCCTGAGCATCTTGTCGACGCTTTCGGTCTCCCCCTTCCTCATGAAACCAGTGTCGACATAGACCGCCAGCAGCCTGTCTCCGATCGCCCTGCTGACCAGGCCCGCGCAGACCGTGCTGTCGACTCCGCCGGACGCGGCTATGATGGCCTTGCCTTTCACCTCGGCCTTGATCTTCTTGATCTGGTCCTCGATGAACTTCTCCGCGTTGAACATCTAGATCTCAACTTCCTTCGAATCCTCGATGACAGTGTCCTTCATCTTCTTCCTGTACTTCGCCAATGCCTCGCGGACCCTCTCGTCCTTCAAAGCTATAATGGCTGCGGCGAGCAGCGCAGCGTTGTCGCCTCTGTCCAGCCCCACGCCCGCGACGGGTATTCCAGGGGGCATCTGTACGACCGACAGGATCGCATCAAGGTTCAACGCGCCGCTGACAGGTACGCCGATGACCGGCTTGGTCGTGCGCGCCGCTATCACCCCCGGCAGAGCAGCCGACAGTCCGGCGATCGCAATGAAGACATCCGCGTCCGCCTCGGCCACCAGCTTGTCGACGAGTTCAGGCGTGCGGTGTGCGCTGGCGACCGTGACCTTGTACCTCAGGCCTAGCTCCTTCAGGACGGCCACAGCCTTCTCGGCGACCTTCATGTCGCTCTTGCTGCCGAGCACTATCTGGACACTCATCAGAAAGGTAGAAGGGTGGTTTGTAGAAAAAAGTTTCCTTAGGACTTCATTATCGCGAGCAGGAACGCGCCAATCGCGATGAGCGCACCAATGATCCCGGCGATTATGTACAGGAACGCGTTCCAGACGACCGACGACAGGTCGACATTGATCACGCCGACGGAATCCATCCCCAGGAGGACCCATATGATCCCTACGAGGAGGCCCACGACCAGGAGCGCCACGCCAATCATCCTGCTCTTCCCGCTGCCGAAGTATGCCGTGAAGATGCCCGCGAGGAGCATGAACAGGGCAAACACCAGTATCAAAACCGTCAGAAAAGCCATCAGATCCATTTGTCTCACCCTAAATGACTGACTTCTAGAACTTGATGCCCGTGAGGGTCTTCGTGTCTATCACGCCAGGAATCGACCGCACCTTGTCCACGACGACCTGCCCGAGAAGGTTGAAGTCCTCCGCCTCGATCTTGGCGATAAGGTCGTACTCCCCGAACAGCGGGTGCAGCTCAACGACCTCCTTGACTTTCAGGAGCTCGTTGTAGACCTCATGCTCTTTTGCAGGCGCGGTGCTTATCAGTATGAAACCAACGGCCATCTGGTCCTCACCGATTCTGTGTAAAGGGGTGTTCAGTCATAAACCTTTCGCAGTGAGAGTGCGCCTCCACATCGCTGGCAGAATCTTGCCAGCAGGTCCGAAGTATGACGCATCAGCGTACCTAGAAACGTCCGTCTCCTCCATGTTGATTTCAATCACCATGCCGCCCGAGTTCTTGACGATCACGGGCAGCGCGGCAGCAGGATAGACGATCGCGGACGTGCCGACGACGAGCATCAGGTCACTCTCCGCCGCGGCCTGGGACGCCTCGGAGACGATCTCCGGCCTCAACGGCTCGCCGAACCAGACGACGTCCGGCCTCATGATGCTCCCGCACTGGCAGAGCGGCGGGATGTCGGTGACGGGGGCATCTAGCGTGATCGTGGTCCCGTCCCTCTCGCACCTCATTCGCCAAATGTTCCCGTGGAGCTCTACGACGTCCTCGCTCCCTGCCCTCTGATGCATCCCGTCGATATTCTGCGTGAGCACCCTGAAGGCAGGATAGTACTTTGCCATTGCAGCAATCACTATGTGGGCCGGATTCGGCAAGGCCTTCTTGATCTCGATCTGCCTCAGCTGGTACCATTCCCAGACGAGCTCAGGATCCTCCTTGAAACCCCACGGAGTGGCCAGCTTCTGGAAGTCATATTTCTCCCAGATCCCTCCCGCGCCCCTGAATGTCGGGATGCCGCTCTCAGCCGAGACGCCGGCCCCGGTCAGAACGGTGGTCCTCCTCGCGTCCCGGAGCCGCTTGAGAAGCGCCTCCGAGACTTCAATCTCCTCTTCCTCCTCACCAATCATCTTCAGACGCACTTCCTTCTAGCCGCGCGGCGCTGGACCATCTCCCACGAAGGCAGCGTGCTTTGCGCGCCCATCCCCTCGACCACGAAGGATGCTGTCGCAGCGCCTATCCACGCGCACTCCTCGATGGCGAGCGACCTGCCGAGCGCCGCGTAGAAACCTGCGCGGAACCCGTCCCCGGCACCAGTCGTGTCGACGACCTTGTCCGGCTTGATCGTCCCCACGAGCACCTCGTCGTCCTCGGTCATGATCCGGCTGCCCTGGCCGCCCCTCGTGTTCACGACCATCCTCACGTACGACAGAAGCTCCTGGTCCTCCTTCAGGTTGAGGTAGGACTTGGCCTTCTCGAGTTCAGCGGAGTTGCAGAAGAACACTTCGCTCTGCTCGAGCACCGCCTTGAAGGTCTCGGCGGAGTAGACGTAGTGCAGCTCCTGGGCCGGGTCGAAGCAGACCGTCTTCTTCCTCCACCTGCCCCTCTTGGCGATCTTGAGCGCATACGACGGCCTGCCAGTGCCTACATGGACGAACCGCGAGCTGTCGACCGTGTGCGTCCTGAGCGGCAGCCTATCCTGCTCGCGCATAGCGCCCTGGTCGACGAAGCCTATCTGGTTATGGTCCCTGTCAGATACCATGATCACGATGGGCGTGCGCGAGCCCTTCACCTTCACCAAGTCCGCCACGTCGACCCCACTGTTCTTGAGCGCGTCCATGAAGGCCTTGGGGAAGTCATCGCCCACATGGCTGGCAAGGGCCACCTTCACGCCGAGCGATGCCGCTATCCGAGCGAGGTTCGCCCCCGTCCCGCCGTAGTGCTCCCTCCTGCCGAGCAGCTCGACGGTGGAGTTGGGCCTCGGGAATTCGATGGAGTTGTAGATTATGTCGATGGCCGTGTGGCCGTAGACGCCCAGAAAGTTCTCCTTGCGCAAGCCTCCCCCTCGCCTTGGGCCACCGTATCCTCATTAGGACTATTGAAAACTCGTATGGGCCTTTTTGGACATTAGGGACTGCCCCATGCACGACCGGCAAGATCGTCCGGCTACGTGCCCTCTTTCCAGCTCCTGACGTAGGCCTGCTGCCCCTTGGAGAGCTTGTCTATCTTGACCCCCATCGCCTGGAGCTCCAGCCTGGCGACCAGGTCGTCTATGTGATTGGGCACGTCGTACACGTCAGGCTCGAGCGTGAGCGCACTGAAATCGAGGTACTCCAGGCAGAGCGCCTGGATCGAGAAGCTCATGTCCATGATCTCGACTGGATGCCCCTGCCCCGCCGCCAGGTTCACGAGCCGCCCGTCCGCGAGAAGATAGACGCTCCTCCCGTTCTTCAGGACGTACTCCTCCACCTGTTCCCTGACCTTGCGATGCCTCTTGGCCATCTTCTCGAGGGCCGCCTTGGAGATCTCGTTGTCGAAATGCCCCGAATTGGCCAGCACGCAGCCGTCCTTCGCAACCTTGAGGTCCTTCGCCGTGACGATGTCCTTGTCCCCGGTCGCGGACACGACGAAGTCCGCGCTCTTAATCGCCTCCGACATCGGCATGACCGCGAAGCCATCCATCTTCGCCTCGATCGCTCTGATCGGATCGACCTCGCATATTGTCACGTCCGCTCCCATGCCCTTGGCGAGCATCGCTATCCCGCGGCCGCACCATCCGTAGCCGGCGATGACGAAGTCCTTCCCCGCGATCGTGAGGTTCGTCGATGACAGGAGGCCGTCGATCGTCGACTGGCCCGTGCCGTACCTGTTGTCGAACAGATACTTCATGTAGGCGTCGTTCACGGACATCACCGGGAACCTGAGCGACCCCTCCTGGGCCATCGAGCGCAGGCGCATCACACCGGTGGTCGTCTCCTCGTTCGCCCCTTTGATCTTGCCAAGCAGCTCCTTTCGCTTCGTGTGGACGAGGAATATGAGGTCGGCGCCGTCATCTATCAGATAATCGGGCCTCATGTCGAGCACCTTGTTGAGCGCGTCATAGTACTGCTTGCCCGTCTGGCCCTTCTTGGCATAGTTCTCGAGACCGTACTCCTCCCTGAGCGCGTAGGCAACTGAGTCGTCCGTGGACAACGGGTTGCAGCTTGTCAGCCGGACCTCGGCACCGGCCTCCTGAATCGTCAGCGCCAGGACGCCTGTCTTGGCCTCCGTGTGTAGGGCCATTCCGACCTTGAGCCCCTCGAAGACCTTCTCCTTCACCATCCGCTCCCTGACATTCGCCAGGACCGGCATGTGCCTCTTGGCCCACTCGATCCTCAGGATGCCCTTCTCGAGCAGCTCGTTCTTCGCCATGCTACCGCACGCCCAATCAGATGCTCGGTTTATAACTATTGTTTTCGCGGTCGCTTGGGGCGCAGCTTCTGGAGGTTCAGGGCCATGACCCGCATGACCTTCGCGAGGTTCTCGTCACGGTCGTACGACCTCAGGGCCAGGCTCGCCGCCTTCCTATCCGCCTGAAGGTCCTCACAGTTCCGGATCAGCTCCGGCAGGGCGCGGGTCACCTCGTCGACGATGGTCACGGTCGACGACCTTGATGTCCGCGAGAGCGGGTTCAGGTCGATGGCGATGGTCTTCTTCCCCATCTTTGCGAGAGCCTCTGCGCGGTCGCCGTCCTCCAACGGTATCAGCACCACGTCCGCAGAGAATATCCCCTCCCGGGAGCAGAGAGCCCGCAGATGATCCAGCCCCGGGATTCTCGCATCCGGCAGGAACCCGAGGACGTCCTTCGCCCCGTGCCTTTCCAGGAGCGCCTTGATCTTCGACACCCTCTCGTCGGTCCGGTGGAAGAGGTTGACCTCGATTCTGGCGCCTGCCTCCTCCGAGAGGCGAACGACATCTCCGGGACACAGGGTCGCGACGTTCCCGTTCACGGATACGACCGGATTCTTCGAACGGAGCAGCAGCGCAGCCGCAGCCCGGGAGGCCTCCCTCGCCTCCTTGACCGTGTGCTCCCCAAGCACATAGTCGAACATCTCGCCCCGACCGTGTGCGATGAGCCCCTGCGGCACGACGATCCCGTCCCTGAAACCGCCGACCAATCGCTCCCGGAGGACAAGGGACGCGTGACGGGGATGGGATATCGGAATCTCGCTCATGACACTCCTTGGCAGGCCCGGTCCGAATCGCATGGATAGGGCTGCCGCCCCCGGGAGAGGGACTCAAAGCTTAAATACCTTGAGCAAAACATTATATATAGCTTCGGAGATAGGCCGAGGGACATAAACTATAAATACAATTCGGTGAGCCTGGTGCGTCTCCTTGGGGTTGTGCAGGATATCTCGCATGACGGGAGACTCATCGTGAAGGCGAGATTCGCACCGAATCTGCAGGAGCTAGTGAGAGACAACGTGAATGTGGAGATCGGAAGGATCGTGAAGGTTTTCGGGCCCGTCCGATCACCGTATGTTGCGATCAAACCTCGTGAGGAACACAGGACACTTGCTGTGCTCGGCAAGGAGGTCTATGTCCAGGGGGATAGGGAACATGGCAAAGGTAAGAGAAGAGGCTGACCAGATTGAAAGGTGCCCAGAGTGCAACAGCTCTCACCTCGTGAGAGACTACGAACGCGGCGAGCTCGTCTGCGAGGACTGCGGCATAGTCCTCGACGACCAGCTCATTGACCAGGGCCCGGAATGGAGGGCCTTCGATGTGGAGCAGGGCGAGAAGAGGGCGAGGACTGGTGCTCCCATGACCTACACTATCCACGACAAGGGTCTGTCCACCGAGATATCCTGGAAGAACAAGGACTCTTACGGGAAGAGCATCCCGACCAGGAACAGGGCCCAGCTGTACCGGCTCAGGAAGTGGCAGCGCAGGATCAGGGTCTCCAACGCGACCGAGAGGAACCTCGCGTTCGCGCTCAGCGAGCTCGACAGGATGGCCTCTTCGATGGGCCTCCCGAGGAACGTGAGGGAGACGGCGGCGATGACCTACAGGAAGGCCGTGAACAAGAACCTCATCCGTGGAAGGAGCATCGAGGGCGTGGTCGCCGCTTCGTTGTACGCTGCGTGCAGGCAATGCAACGTCCCGAGGACCCTGGACGAGGTCGCGAACTCCTCGAGGGTCGGAAGGAAGGAGATCGGAAGGACCTACAGGTTCATGACCAGTGAGCTCAAGCTGAAGCTGATGCCTACGAAGCCCCAGGACTACGTGAGCAGGTTCTGCTCCGAGCTGAAGCTCTCAGGCGAGGTCCAGTCGAAGGCGACCGAGATCCTGAAGGACGCCGCGAAGAAGGAGCTGACCTCCGGGAGGGGACCGACGGGCGTGGCCGCGGCCGCGATCTACATTTCGTCCATACTGTGCAACGAGCGCAGGACTCAGAGAGAGGTCGCGGACATCGCGGGCGTGACAGAGGTCACTATCAGGAACAGGTACAAGGAGCTCACGGAGAAGCTAGGTATCGAAGTGCAGCTCTGA
>Ga0153916_10000399_pt1 | contig 28786 bp, 25 predicted proteins | sample Opewatmetagenome_FD_109642 | JGI IMG/M metagenome (GOLD analysis project Ga0153916, IMG submission 109642) | Freshwater wetland microbial communities from Ohio, USA - Open water 3 Core 3 Depth 4 metaG | ecosystem: Environmental > Aquatic > Freshwater > Wetlands | place: USA: Ohio, Lake Erie...
CACCTGTTGCGATCGGAGTTCGTCCGCGGGGGCGGCGTTCCCTGTTTGATTGCCTTGGGGGAGGGGGCCGCCCAGGACGCCCTGGCCGTCGGCCTGGCCTATGCGAAGGGGATCGGGGGGACCCGGGCGGGCGTGATCGAGACGACCTTTGCCGAGGAGACCGAGACCGACCTGTTCGGCGAGCAGGTGGTGCTGTGCGGCGGCCTAAGCGCGCTGATCAAGGCCTCCTACGAGACCCTGGTCGAGGCCGGCTACCAGCCCGAGATGGCCTACTTCGAGTGCGTCCACGAGTTAAAGCTGATCATCGACTTGATTTACCAGGGCGGGCTGAACTACATGCGTTATAGCATTTCCAACACCGCCGAGTACGGCGACTATACCCGGGGACCGCGGATCATCACCGAGGAAACGAAGGCCCAGATGAAGCGGATCCTGGAGGAGATCCGCAGCGGCCAGTTCGCCCGCGAGTGGATCCTGGAGAACAAGGCCAATGCTCCCTCGTTCAAGGCCCTGCGGCGCCGCGAGCGGGCCCACCAGGTGGAGGAGGTCGGCCGCGGGCTCCGCCGGCTGATGGCGTGGATCAACGCCAAGGAAGTCTAGGAACCCAAACCAGGAACTGGCAGAGGGGAAGGCGCCGGCGGGGTCCCCCATCAGGGGCGCGACCGGATGCAGGAACGGGCCATGCCGCGAAAACCGTGCTAGGATTCAACGGAAGCCCGGTCTTGTCTTGACTGCGGCAAACGCGACAATTCCTGAAGAGACTTTCTCCGGCCGCTCCCCTGGTGAGAAGGGCCGACGGGGGATGCGGGTGAGCCTTTGTAGGGGCACACGGATGCCGACCACGCACGAACCGAAGGAACTCCGCTTCGACGACCTCAAGGCCGGGGACCGCATCGAGGTGGAACATCGGGTGACCGTAGGCGTGGCAAGTTGGAGCACGCGCACCGTGGGAACGGTGGTTCGCACGGAGCGCCGGCGCCACGGCCTGCACTTCCGCCGCCACGTGGATGACAAGGTCTTCAGCGACGTCATCCTCTTGGAGTTGCCCGACGGCGAGCTGACCGCCCTGACGATGGACGAGTTCACCTTGCTGCGTCCCTCCTAGCCGACATCGACGGGCGCATGAACGAGTCGCACGAGGCCGAGGGGGTTCACAAGCTCTTCGCCGCCCACCCTCGCGCCTTCGAGGCCAATCGCTACGTCTATCCCGTCGTCAGCCGGCGCTCCGGCGGAATCTCGATCGGGGTGAACCTGAACCTGGACAAGGCCTGCAACTTCGACTGCGTCTACTGCCAGGTCGATCGCAGGGAGGCGGGCGGGAAAGCGCTCGTCGATCTGGAGCGATTGGCCGCCGAGCTGGGGGCGATGGTGGAGCGGGTCACCTCGGGCCGGATCTACGAGGAGCCCGCGTTCCGCAGCACGCCCGCCGCGCTCCGCCGGCTCAACGACATCGCCCTCTCCGGCGACGGCGAGCCTACGGCCCACCCCCACTTCGACGACGCGGTCTCGGTCTGCGCCGCGGTCCGCCGCCGCTACCGCCTGGACGACGTGAAGCTGGTGCTGATCACCAACGCGAGCCTGTTCCACCGCCCGCGGGTACAGCGGGGCTTGGAGCTGCTGGATTCGGCGGGGGGTGAGATCTGGGGCAAGCTCGACGCCGGCACGGAAGCCTACTACCGCGAGGTGGCCCGCTCGGCGATCCCCTTTCGGCGGATCCTCGACAACCTCCTCTTGGCGGCCCGGGTGCGTCCGATCGTGATCCAATCGCTGTTCATGCGCGTCCGGGGCGAGCCGCCTCGTGGGGCGGAAGTGGAGGCTTATGGCGACCGGCTCGTGGAGATCCTGGCCGGCGGCGGCCGGATCAAGCTGGTGCAGATCCACACCGTGGCCCGGCCGCCCGCGGAGACCTGGGTTGCGGCCCTGGGCGACGACGAGATGGATGCCCTGGCCGAGAAGGTCCGCCGGCGCACCGGGCTGCCCGTGGCTGCGTTCTACGGGTCGCCGGAAGCGGCGTAGCTTAGTCGGGCTTGCCCGAGCCGCCCAGCGCGACTGGCCGGACGGCGTCAAGAAAACTGCTGACGTGCCAGAACGCGCGGTTTTCTGAGGATGCCAGGGAGCGCTCCATCACCAGTCCGACGAAGAACGTGGTCGGCTGTCCCTCCACGGGGCAGGTCACGGCGAAGGTCTGGTAGACCCAATCGCCGGTCCGGTCTTGCCACTGCGCCTCGGTGTCGTAGTAGCGGACCAGCGCCTTGTCGCGCAGCGCCAACAGCACCCGCACGCTGGGCCTGCGGACGAAGCCCTCGATCTCGCGCCGCGCACGGGAGTTCTGCGGGTATTTCCGCCAAAGGGCGTCGTCCAGGGGGGGGCGGGACGCGGGGGGGGACCGCAGCTCGATCGCCTTGTGCGGCTGGCCCTTGGCGAGAAAGTCGAACCACATCAGGCCGAACTGCCGGGCCTCGTTGCGGAGCATCCAACGGTAGGTGGTCCATTGCGCCGGTCCGGCGGCGCTGAAGGCCGCCGAGAGCAACAGGCCCGCCAGCGCCGCCTTGCGGCCGACCATCGCCGGCGCGGAGATCGCGATCCGGCGCAGGGCGATCGCGTTGAGGATCAGCCCGGCCGGCGGGAGGCCCCACAGCATCGGGGAGAGCATCGCCAGCCACGAGAGAAGTCCCGCCAGCAGCCCGACCACGGCCAGGCCGCTGACGGAGCGATACTGCACCAGCTCGGGCTCGTCGGGGGCGTCGAAATGAGGTCGTTGGACGTGGATCTCACGCATCGGTCGACTCCACATTATCGTCGGGGAGCACTGCCGGGACTCACGCGAGGCGTGCCCGCGCTCTCGGCGGCTTGCTGGAGGGCCGCGCGGCGCAGCGCGTAATTCGGCATGAACTTGTGCGCGCGGTCGAACTCGGCCACCGGCTCGGCGGCGCTCGCGCCATAGGTGCCGTACTCGTCCTCCCCCAGCGTCCGCGAAAAGGACCCCCGGGAAACGCTGGTGAAGAACACGATCCATTGCCGGTCCGGACCGACCAGGAACATCCTGCTTTCGTAGTCGAAAGCGCCGAAGAGGAACTTCTCGGCCAAGGGGGCCGTGTGCAGGGTAGTGAGCGTGAAGCTTACCATCACCCAGCCGACGAGGAACGCCAGGATCCCGCTGCCGATGCGGTCGGCGATCGCCATGAACCGCACCTTGACCCGGCTCATCATGTTCGTTAACTGGCGGAAGACGATCATGAAAACGAAGAACAACCCCCAGAGCGCGATGAAGTCCAGGAAATAGGTGATCGAGGCGAAGAAGTCGCCCCACGACTCGATCCACCTGGCCAGCGGCTCGAAGAAGTTCATCGCCAGCAGCGCAGCGGTGACCACGTTGATCAAACGGATCGCGTTGCTCCACAACCCCTCCGCAAACGCGAATCCGACGCACGCTGCCAGGATCAACAACAGGAGCAAGGGAAGAATGAGGGTCATGGGACGATAAGGGGTCCAGGGTTCCGGGGTCCAGGGGTCAGGGGTCCAGGGTTCAGGGTTCAGGGTTCAGGGTTCAGGGTCCAGGGTTCAGGGTTCAGGGTTCAGGGGTCAGGGGTCAGGGGTTCAGGGTCAAGTTTCAGGGTTCGGGCTTTGCGGGGTGGCTTCCTTCCGGCGGCCTGCCGCCTACTGCTTCAGGACGCGGATCAGCTCGGGCAGGGACGTGACTCCTTTGGCAACCAGCACCAGGCCTTCCTCCTGGATCGTCCGCATGCCGGCCCGGCGGGCGGCTTCCAGGAGGGCCTCCGACGGGCCTTGCGCCGCCAGGACCCGGGCAACGTTCTCGTCGACCACCAGCAGCTCGAAGACCGCCGTCCGCCCCAGGTAGCCCATGCCGCTGCACTCCGGGCAGACTTCCTCCCGCTGCTGCGGCGGCCGGTAGAACGCCTGCACGCGCCCGGGGGGAAGGCCCAGTTGGGCCAGCACCTGGGCGGGGGGGGCGTAGGCCTCCCTGCACGTCTCGCACAGCTTGCGGACCAGCCGCTGGTTGAACACGGCCTTGAGCGAGCGGGCGAGCTCGGCCGCCGGCACGCCCACCGCCAGCACCCGGTAGATCGCTTCCACGCAGTCTTTGGCCCGCACCGTAGTCACGATCAGCCGATGCTCGGCCGCCTGGTCCAACAGCATCTGCGCCGACCCGGCGTCGACCAGGTCGCGGACCACCACCACGTTGGGCTCCTTGTGGAACACCGCCGGGAGCACGGTGGCGGGAGTCTGTCCTTTCGCGGCGTTGTACGTGGCGACCGGCACGTTCTCCACCGGCTCGTAGCGGTGGTTCTCCTCCTCGACGCAAGCGAACTCCCGCATGAAGCGGTCGGCCGCCCGCAAGATCACGTTCATCGAGCTCCGCAGCCCGCCGGCTGGCACCGCCGAAAAGACGAGCAATCCGGTCGGCTGGCGCAGAAGCTCCTTCAATTGCTCCTGCATCTTCGGCCGGATGCCGATGTCGTCGAGCGTGGTGAATCGGGTCTTCTGTACCTCCAACTGGAGGACGACCCGCTCCCCGGTGGCCGTCCCCTGGCACCCGAGGGTGCAGACGCACCTCATTTTTTCCAGGCAGTTGTCGGGATTGACCCGCTCGGTGCCCCGGAGCTTGGAGAGGTCAGATCGCTCGACGGGGGTCCAGTGGCCGATCGGCGAGGCGAACCGCTCCCGCACCCGCTCCTCCGCCATCAGCCTGACCCGCTGCTCCAGCTCGAGGGGGTTGGTCTCGGGGCCGGCCAGGTCCCGGGTCAGCTCCAGGCTGACCCGCTTGCGATACTCCTCCTTGGCGCGATCGATGTGCTGAAAGACGATCGGCTTGAAGAGGTGGTAATCGACGGCGAATCTCCCCTCCTGGCGGCTCTGACGGTCCAGCGGGTTCAGGCCGGAGAGGAGCTTGATCGCTTCCAGCAAGGGATCGCCGGTATCGCGTTCCAGCGGCTCGCCGTTCTGCCAGAGGCCGTCGATGAAGAAGCGGACCCCCGCCTGCTGCTGCGCGTAGTCGAGCATCACCGCGTCGGCGCGGCGGTAGAGGGCGTCGGCCAGCAGCTTCCGCGCCGGGAGCATCCCCTGGCTCTGGTGGGCGGCCAACAGGCGAGCGGCGGCGTCGCGCTCCGTCGGGGCACCGACGGCGTTGATCACCACCGGCGCGCCCATCTCGTGCGGGTCCCGCGCCTCGGCCTCCATCCTCACGCCGACCGTGGAAAGCCGCTGGGAGAACCAGTAACGGATGTGGGCGGGGGTGAGCACCCGCTGATGCTTCTCCACCTTGCCGTTCCGGTGGAGGACATAGGCGGTCAGCGGCACGACGTGGGCCAGCACCACCAGCGGCAGCCCGACCCAGAAGATCGGGATCAGCCAGAGGGCCACGAAGGCCGCCAGGAAGGAGCCGACCACGGCCGGGTTCCACCGCAGGTAATCGAGCTTCAGCTCCACCGCGTCGCGGCTGATCCAGTCGGTCGTGCCCACCCAGAACAGGAAGATCAGCCAGGGGCCGAGGACCTTCATCCAGTTCAGGTAGAAGCCGGGGCCGCTCCAGCCGGGCGCCAATCCCGGCGTGCCTCCCGCGGCGTCCGCCGCCCACAGCGCGCCCGCGCCCCACGCCCCGAAGACCAGCGTCACGACGAGTATCACCAGCAGGCGGCGGATCATAGTATCGCACGTTCCTTGACGGTAATGCCTTTGAGCGCCATTTTCAGCGCGTCGGGGTTGGGAGCCACTTCGAAGGCCGTTGCCCGATCGATCAACCGCGTCTCCACCAGTTGCTTCAGACTCATCGTGAAGTCCTGCATCCCCTCGGCGGCCAGGATGCGGATCGCGTCGGGGAGCTTCTCGTCCTTGCCCTCCTGGATCAGCTTGCGGATCGTGGGGTTGAAGACCATGATCTCCACCGTGGGGACCCGCGGAACCCCGGGCTTGATCGAGGGAAGAAGCTTCTGCGCGAGGATCGCCCTCATGTTGAACACCATCGCGCTGCGAATCTCCGGGTGCCGCTCCGGGGGGAACAGGTTGAGGATCCGGCCGATGGTGCTCGGCGCGCTGGAGGCGTGAATCGTCCCGAACACCAGGTGCCCGGTCTCCGCCGCCTGGATCGCCGTGTCGAACGTCTCCGGGTCGCGCATCTCGCCCACCAGCATGATGTCCGGGTCTTCACGGACGGCGTGCTTCATGCCGATCAAGAAGTCCTTCACGTCCTGGCCGATCTCCCGCTGGTTGATCAGGCACTTGTCGTCGGTGAAGGCGTACTCGATGGGGTCTTCCAGGGTGAGGATGTGGCAGCGCTCGTTGTGGTTGATCCAATCGAGCATCGAGGCGATGGTCGTGGTCTTGCCCGAGCCGGTGACCCCCGCCAGCAGGATCATCCCCTGGTCGAACTTGCACAACTCCTCCAGGATCGGCGGCAGATGAAGCCCCTCGAAGTTGGGAATCTTGTTGTTCACGCGGCGGGCCACCAGCCCCATGTGCCCCATCTGCTGGAGAATGTTGACGCGGAACCGCCACGTGCAGCCGTCCACCTCGATCATGTGCGCGACGTCCACCCCGCCGTCCCGGTCGAAGATCTTCCGCCGCCGCTCCCGCAGGCGGGGGTCGCTGTCGATCAGCTCGAAGAGCATCCGGCTCATCTGCTCCTTGTCGATCGGCGGGAAGTTCAGCGGCTTCAGCGCGCCGGCAATGCGGACGTGCGGAGCCGCGCCGACTTTCAAGTGCAGATCGCTCCCCTCCAGCTTCACCAGCGCCCGAAACAGCTTGTTGACTTCCAGGTCGTCGCGACGGTCCGTACGCTGGTCGTTTTGAGTATCGACGGTCATTGCCATAGTCAGTCCTTGCCTTTCTCGCTCCACCCGTCGGATCGGTCGTTCCCGCGGCGGTGAATTGCCCAGGGCCTAACCGGGATCCCGCGATCCCGCATGATCTGCTTCGTCTGGCGAATGGTATACTCGCCGTAGTGAAAGATGCTGGCCGCCAAGGCGGCGTCAGCTCCTCCCAGGAGGATGGCGTCGGCCAGGTGCTCCGGCCTGCCCGCCCCCCCGCTGGCGACGACCGGGATGGACACTGCCCGGCTCACCGCCGCCGTCATCTCCAAGTCGTAACCGTCCTTGGTGCCGTCGGCGTCCATGGAGGTCAGCACGATCTCACCTGCTCCCAGCCTCTCCACCTCGCGAGCCCAGACAACCGCCTCCAAGCCGGTGCCCACCCGGCCGCCGTCGATGTGCACCTCCCAGAACTCGCGGCCGTTGCGCCGCACCCGCTTCGGGTCGATGTTCACCACGATGCACTGGCTGCCGAAGCGCCGGGCGGCCTGGCGGACGAAGTCCGGATTTCGGCACGCGGCCGAGTTGATCGAGACCTTGTCGCTGCCGGCGTTGAGCAGGGCACGGATGTCGTCCAGGGTTCGGATTCCTCCACCCACCGTAAGGGGCATGAAGACCACCTCCGCAGTGCGTCGCACCACGTCGAGGATGATCTGCCGCCCCTCGTGGCTGGCCGTGATGTCGAGGAAGACCAGTTCGTCAGCCCCCTCCTGCTCGTAGCGTGCGGCCACCTCAACGGGGTCCCCCGCATCACGGAGGTTCACAAAATTGGTCCCTTTGACCACCCTCCCCCGATCCACGTCGAGGCAGGGAATGACACGTTTGGCGAGCATCGGCGTCCGGTGAACGGGCCAGCCTCTAACCGAGCCACCTCGGGGGCCCCGACGGGCAGAAAAACCCCTCGCGGCCTGCCAAATACTTCTACTGTAAGCCGCCGAGGTCTGCCGGTCAACCGGCCACGTCCGCTGCCCAAAAGACGGGCACCCGTCCGTCAGGCCTTCTCCCGCACCAACTGGCACTTGGGCAGGGCCTGCAAGAACTGCTTCCCGTAGGACTTGGTCCGCACGCGGGGGTCGAGGATGACCACGATCCCGGTGTCGCGGCGGGTGCGGATCAGCCGGCCGAACCCCTGCTTGAGCTTGAGGACCGCCCCGGGGAGCTGGTAGTCGCGGAACGCACTGCCGCCCGCCGCCTCGATCGCCTCCATCCGCGCCTCGACCAGCGGAAGGTCCGGGACGGCGAAGGGGAGCCGGGTGATGATCACGTTCTGGAGGGCGTCCCCCGGCACGTCCACCCCCTGCCAGAAACTGTCCGTGCCGAACAGAACCGCCCGGGGATTGGCCTTGAACCGGCTGAGCATCTGGGTGCGGGGCACCCCGTCGGCCTGGCTGTACAGGGCGAGGTTCTGCTCGGCCAGCCAGGGGGTCAGCGCCGCAGCCACCCGCTTGAGCATCTCGTAGCTGGTAAACAGCACAAAGGCCCGGCCGCTGGTCCGCTCGACGTAACGGCGGACCATCTCGACGACCTTGTGCTCGTACAGCGCCGGCTCGTCCCCGGGATCGGGCATGCCGTCGGGAAGGATCAGTTGGGCCTGCTGTTCGTAGTTGAAGGGGCTCCCCAGGCAGAGGCCGTCGCACTGCGTCAGACCCACCCGCGACTTGAAAAACTCGAACGACCCCCCCGCGGTGGCCAGCGTGGCGCTGGTCATCACCACCGTCGGGACCTTGGAGAAGAGCCGCTCCCGGAGCAAGGGGCCGACGTCGATCGGGGCGGCAATCAGGGAGACCCGCCGCCGGCTCCGCCCCCAGGTTTCCTCGATCCAGTAGACCGCATCGGCAATCCCCTGGGAGCACCACCGCTGGAGTCCGTCGGCCAGGGCCCCGAGCCGCAGGGCCGCGGCGGTGAAATCCTGGCGCTCGGCGGGTTTGTCGACCTTGCCGCCGCACTGCCGGACGACGACCGCCAGACGATCGAGGGCCTCGCTGAGCGTGTTGTGGACGATGCCGGGCTGGCGGACGCGGCCGTTGCCGCTCGCCCGGCTGGCCAGCCAGCCGTGGATCGCGGCAAACAGGTCGTCGGCCCGATGGCGGCACTCCATCACCTGCTGCTGGGCGTCCCCCATGCCGCGGTGCACCAGCAGCCCGCGGTTGGTCCGGTCGTTGTAGAGCCTGTTCAGGGTGTAATCGATCTGCCCGCTGGTGATCGAGAGGCCGAGATGCTCGCTGGCCACCGCCTCGATGTTGTGGGCCTCGTCGAGGATCAACACCTCGTAGTCGGGCAGGATGCTCGCGCCTTGGCTGCGCAAGGCCAGGTCGCTGAACAGGAGGGCATGGTTGACGATCAGGACCTGGGCGTTGGCGACGCGGCGCCGGGCCCGATAGTAGAAACACTCCTCGTACGTCGGGCACGACCGCCCCATGCAATTGCCGTGGTCGCTGGCCACCTCGTCCCAGACCTGGCCGGCGGGCCGCCAGTCGAGATCGGCCAGCGAGCCGTCGCCGGTTTCCTTGGCCCAGCGGCCGATGCGGCGAAGCTCGGCGAATTCCTCGTCCTGGGAGAACAAAGTGGCGGAGCGGCGGATCGCGTTGCCCAGCCGCCGCAGGCTCAGATAGTTGCCCCGCCCCTTCACGAGCACCGCGGAGAATTCGATCGGGACCACGCTGCGGAGGAATGGGATGTCCTTCTGGAGGAGTTGCTCCTGGAGGCTGATCGTGTGGGTCGAGACCACGATCCGCGCCCGAGGCGACCCCTCTTTGGTATGGTCCGGAATGGACAGCAAGGCCGGCACCAAATAGGCAAAACTCTTGCCCACGCCCGTCCCGGCCTCGACGATCAGGTGCGAGGGTTTGGCGATTGCCTCGGCCACCGCCTCCGCCATGGCCAACTGCTGGGGGCGGTGCTCGTAGTTCTCCAGCCGAGCGGCAATCCGGCCCGAAGGCCCCAGAATGGCGGCAGACGAAAGCGTCACGAGACGGCCCTGTGGTGTAGACTCGTTTACCTTGGCCTATCGCCAGCCTATCAGTTGCGACCGCGTTCCAGAATAGCTCCCGAAACCCAAGATCCCGCCGCCGAGGCCGAATTCTGATCAGTGATGGGTCCCGGCCCCGCCGAAGGCTGGCCTCCCGGGGGTAGGTCGAATATGCTGGAGGGGCCGTCGACTCCGGCGGCGCCCGGCGTCTGGGGGTCTCCGAATTCACTGTACAAGGATGCCCGTTGCCATGCCCATCGAATTCCGCTGCACGCAATGTCAACGATTGCTGCGAACCGGGGACGACACGGCGGGGAAACAGGCCCGCTGCCCGGAGTGCGGCATGGTGATGACCGTCCCGGCGCCGGGCGGCGCTGCCCCGCCCCCGCTGCCCGAGACGATCGCGGCGGGGGAGGTTCCGCCGTCCGGGCCGCCTCCCGGGCCCCCGGGTCCGATGCAGGGGCACTCGCCGTTCGAGGGCGGTGTGCCCCCCTTTGCTGGTCCGGCGACGCCCCCAAGTCCCCCGGGTTCCCCGGAGAACCCTTACGCTTCGCCCACCAGTTACACGCCCGCCGGAACGCCGCCGTTGGTGTACGGCGATCTGCAAATGTACGCCGCCAGCCGCGTGGCCGGCCCGGCGACCGCGCTGATGGTCACTGGATGGCTCGGTCTTGCCCTCGACCTGTTTCGCATGGTGACGATGATCGCCCAGATCGGCTTCATGGGGGCTCAAGGTGCCCGCCCGCGCGGGGACGAATGGGCAGCGTTTGCGATGTTCGGAGGCATGGGCGTCGTCGGCCTTCTCGTCTCAATCGTTCTCTGCATCCTGGTGATCGTGGGTGCCATGAAGATGAAGGCCCTGGAGAGCTATGGATTTGCCCTGGCCTCGGCCATCATCGCCTTGCTTCCTTGCGGCCCGTGCTGTCTCTTGGGCATCCCGTTCGGGATCTGGGCGATCGTGGTCCTGTCCGACGGGCAGGTCAGGGCCGCTTTTCGGAGCTGAAGGTCCGCCCGAGACGATGACTGGCCCTGACTCCCCTTCCATCCCGAGATCGCGTCGCGGCTGGCTGCTGGCCCTGCTGGTCGTGCCGGCGGGGCTCGTGCTGTTTCTTCTCTGGCGCTATGACCCCGCCCGGTCGCCGATCCCGCTGTGCACGTTCCACGCCGCCACCGGGCTGCACTGTCCGGGCTGCGGCGCCACCCGGGCGACCCACGAATTGCTCCACGGCCGGCTGGTCGCCGCGCTGCGCGACAACGCCCTTTGGGTCCTCTCGTTGCCGGTGGTCGCCTACGGAGCGCTCGCCGAGGCCCTCTTCCTGCTGGACGACCGGAGGCTGCCGGGCAATTTGCTCCGCAAGCCCTGGTTCCTCTGGACCGCGGGGGCCGTGGCGCTAGTCTTCGCCGTGCTGCGGAACGTCCCCCTGTACCCGCTGATCTTGCTGGCTCCGCCGGGCTGACTGCCGGCTGGCGGCTGGTCCGGCGGGCCCGGCCCAAACCGGCGCCGCGCTCAGGCGCACAACCCGTGCCGCGCCGAGCCCGAGGGAGTACCGCCGCGTCAGCTCGGGGTGCTCTTCCACCAATCGCCTGCAAGAGTCTGCGGCTCCGTTGAACTCGCTGCCAACGTTGGAGCGCCCCCAAAAAAGCGCCCCCCCCAAGAAATGTTCAGCAGTTGCTTGACACGGCCGCGGGTTTTGCTAGGTTTCGTGCTGCGGCGTTCTTCGACCGGACCCGCGGGCGCCGGAAACGACGCATCTCTGCTGAAGGGCCGTGGCACAAAGGGCATTAAGCGGGCCAGCCGCTTGGTGGAGACGTTTGCCTGTTGCACATTCTTAGGGCTTTATCGGGAGTAGTGTGTCAACAAGCAAGACGCAGAGAATGGCTTGACTTTTCCGACTTCACAACTTGGGGACCCTCCTTGTTGCCCTGAATGTGGGTCGGATGAAGTGGTCAGGCCTAGGGGGATCGCGCCCGCCGCCGTTGAGCCTTGAGAGGCGCGCTCGGCGGACGAGCTTCCTCAACACCCTTGCGTGGTTGTGGGGAAAAGGGCAAGAGGCTATGGTTCCAGCGAGCGTGCTGTCTTGCGCATTCACGCCGCAGGGCCTGCTGACCCGCGCGCAGACCAGCACCCACTTTCTGCATTCCCTGATTGAGCGGCATTGCGCAATGTGGGTTTGGAGCGTGGGAGCCTGCGCGCGCGTGGATCGCGCAGGTGTTGAAGGCGTGCTTTGTTAAGACGCGCCAGTAGATGAAGAGCGTAGTCCGGATGGACGCCCGCCGATGACGAGGCGGCGCCCACCGGGACGTTCGAGAAGTGCATGAACAAGCGCGGCCGGTGAGAGCCCGCGACCAACGGAACAACTCACCGGCCGGAGCAAGCGGGGCGCTGTTGTCGCGCGCCCGCTCCATTTCATCATAGCCCGCTCGCCCCGGCCGCGTCAAGGAGCAAGAGCAAAGCAGGAGGTTCCGCGATTCCGAAGAGCAAAGTCCGCAGCGCAGGCAGTGCTTGCAGCGAGCAGCGGAGAAAGGAGGTGAACCCGGCAAGGGAGACAGGCGCGTCTTGGACGGCCTAGGGATCGGCCGCCAGCTTCCGGGAGGATGGACAAATTCGATGAGAACGGGTGCAGCGATTACTGAACAAGGGCAAATCGTATGAACACGCGCAAGTTTTGGATGCTTTCGATTGTTGCTGCGGGGCTTTTCTTGGCCGCGCTGTCGTTGGCCACGCCCACCTGGGGACAAGAACTGAAACTGAGTGGCGCGATTTTCACCACCCTCGTGGACGGAACCCGGGTGAACGCCAACATCTATCCCAGCAAGGAGGACGTCTACCTTGACGGGGGGCCGGGACCGAATGCCCCCTCCCAAGCGGCCGGCCTTCCGGAAGGCTGCTACTACTTCCAAGTCACCGATCCCTCCGGCAAAGTGCTTCTCTCCACGGATCCCGTCAAGTGCCGCAGGTTCCACGTCAACGCGGACGGCGTGATCGACGGTGTCTGCGAGGCGATGATGACGCAGAGAGTGAAGGGACAGCTCGTGGACGTTGACTGTAGCCATAACACGGGCATCGACACAGACCATGCGGAGCTGGGCGCGATCACCGTGCAGTTGATGCCCTACGACAACACGCCCAACAACGGCGGGGTGTACAAGGTCTGGGTCACTCCGGTTGGTGAGTTCGTCGGGAACCCGGACGAGGTGGACAACCCGGAGTTCTTTCACGGCTTCGTGCCCCGCTTCAGCAAGACCGATAACTTCAAAGTCAAGGGAAGGGCGCCGCTGATTCCCATCACCGTTCGCAAGTTCCATGACAAGAATGCCAACGGCGTCTGGGACAAGGACTTGTTCGTTGACGAAAACGACAATGGCATCTGGGACCCTGACGAAGAGGCGTACGAAAAGGAGATTACCGGCTGGGGGTTCAGTGTGACCGATCCCCTTGGCGCCAGCAACGACCCGTACACACCGGCAACCGTCTGGGTAACTGCGGGGACGTGGACCGTCACCGAGGACGAGCCCGACGGCACTCTCGTGACGGCAAGCTTCGTCGACGGCGTCGCCTCCGATCCGCCCGCGGCCACGGTATGTGTAACTGTTGGCGGGACCGCAGGGGAGACCCACGAGGTGATCTTCGGCAACGTCGGGCTCGGCGAAATCAGCGTATCCCCCAAGTTCTACGACCATGACGGTGACGGCCTGCGGGATCCCGACGAACCGGCGCTTGAGGGATTCCGGTTTGAGCTGACCGGACCGGGCGGCTACGACGTTGTGACAGCGACGGACGTAAACGGCTATGCCGCGTTCGTCGATTTGCTGCCCGGGGAATACACCCTCAGCGAGATCGCCCCGTCCCCGGACTGGGTCACGCCGGGGCCGATCGTCATTGTGGTCGAGTCGAACCTGGATCTTACCGGACGGACGGTCATCGGCACGCAATGGGCAGAGTCGATCGGCAACTACCGCGTAGACCACGCCGATTTCGACACCAAGGGCTACTGGCACAACAAGAACGGGCTGGCGGAGTTGACCGACGACGACATTGCTTACGTCAACGACCTCCTCCCGTACTGCGCGCCTTCCAGCTACTTCGGCGCTGGGGACGAGCCGTTCGATGAGTTCTTCTTTGACGGCAACCCCGTCGCCGCCGCCTTCAACGACGACGAACCGATTTGGGCCGGGGGTACCTGGCAAGCGGAAGTGTCCCAGTTCCTTGTCGATGCCAACGCGGGCGGGGATCCGCGGGAGCAGTTGGCGCAGCAGTTGCTCGCCTTCATCTTCAACTGCCGCCACCGCCTGGACTGCCCCGACGCAGCCATCCAGTTGCCTGATGGGTCGTGCGTATCCGCTTCCGTGCTGATCGCCGAGGCCATTGCGGCCTGGTCGTCGGGTGACGGGGCGGCAGCCACTGCGATGGCAAGCTTGCTCGACTCGCTGAACAACGACGACGACGTTCCGTTTATCTGCTTTTACCCGTGCCCGATCGTGTACGCGCCGTAGCCGCGGCGTGGAGAACAAGGGGCGAGGCCGCGTTTTCGCTCAAGACGCCCAAGCGGGGGCAGGCCAGGCCGTGCCTGATGCCGGTCTTCGTTTGTCGCACCGCCCAGATCGTCGCCAGGCACAGCCAGCGCTACCAACCGCCTGAGTCGAGAACGCCGGGGCCCGCCCGTCAGTTGTCCCCCAGCGGCAGGACCCAGATGTTGCGGTAATGGACCGGGTTGCCGTGGTCCTGGAAGTGGAATCCGCCCGTCCGGGCGTCGGCACGCAGCTCGACGTTGTCGTGGATCTTGACGCCGTTGTGGCACACCGTGACCCGGGGCTTGCCGGCGGGCTTGCCGTCCTTCTTTTGCACCCGGTACTCGACGTCGAAGGTCTGCCAGACCAGGGGCGGGAGGGAGGCCAGCGAGAACTGGTCGAAGGCGTCGGGGTCCTTGTAGGCGTAGAGCCCGCCGCAGCCGCCCCCCTTGTAGCTCGTCATGCCGAACGAGTCGAGCACCTGGATCTCGTCGCCGTTGGGCAGGTAGACGCCGCTGTTGGCGCGGCCCTGGTCGCGGGCCTCGGGGATCAGCGGGAGCCTGAACTCGACGTGGAGCTTGAAGCTGCCGTCGAAGCGGCGCTTGGAGTTCATGCCCCCCTTGGGCACCTCGATGCCGCCCCCCTCGACCGCTTTCCACGGCTGCTCGGAACCGTCGCGGAGCGGCCTCTTGGTGAGCTCGCCGAAGTCCTTGCCGTCCAACAGGACGATCGCCCCTTCGGGCGGTTTTGCGCCGAGGGTGGGCGACTCCCGAGCGACGCGCTTCAGCTCGAGCGTGCCTTGCGGGCCGCACGTCCCCCGGATCTGCCCGTCCGCGTAGGAGGCGGCCCACACCGCGTCGCCGGCCTTCCCGGTGAAGCGGACCGCATCCCCCTCGGTCTTTCCGTCGAGCTCGACCTTGGCGACCTTGCCCTCGCCCAGCGGCTGGCGGAGAAAGACCTTGTACGCTGCGCGGCCGCAGGCGACGACGCGGGCCTCGACTTTCCGCTCGCCGGCGGCGCCCTTGCAGGCTCCTTCGTAGAGGCCCTGGACGACCGCCTCCGGCGGGGCACCCGCCAGCGCCGCGCCGGCCACTGCGATCCACACGATGCAAAACGAAGTCAAATGTCGCACGGTTTTCATCTCCTTGGGAGTTTCCCGGACCGGCGAGACGCCGGTCCTACTGTCCTACCGGCGAGACGCCGGTCCTACTGTCCTGACGGCGAGACGCCGGTCCTGCCGGACTGGCGGACGACCTCCGACGATTCTAGCTCGACGGCGGTGCTTTGCCAAGCTCCCGGTCCCGGCGGATCGTTGACAGCCGGGAAGTCCGCTCGCTATCTTGTTGTCTTGCGCGTTTTCCTGGGCAGGCGAGTCGTCTTGGCCATGCCGCGTCACTTTGGGAATGGAGGACCCCTTTGAGCGAGCAGAAACCGATGAAGCCGACGATGGGCTTCGACAACGACCGGTACTTGCAGGAGCAGACGGCGGCGATCCTCGACCGGGTGAGCCGCTTCGACAACAAGCTGTACCTGGAGTTCGGCGGAAAGCTGCTGTTCGACTACCACGCGGCCAGGGTCCTGCCCGGCTTCGACCCCAACGTGAAGATGCGGCTCCTGGCGAAGCTCAAGGAGAAGGCCGAGATCCTGCTGTGCATCCACGCCGGGGCGATCGAGCGGAAGAAGATGCGGGCGGACTTCGGCATCACCTACGACGCCGACGCGATGAAGCTGATCGACGACCTGCGGGAGTGGGGGATCGAGCTGCGGGGCGTGGTCGTCACCCGCTTCGACGACCAGCCCGGCGCCGCCCAGTTCAAGAGCAAGCTCGAGCGCCGCCAGATCCCCGTCTACACCCATCGCCCCACCAAGGGCTACCCGGCCAACGTCGACCGGATCGTCAGCCCCGAAGGCTACGGGGCCAATCCGTACATCGAGACGGAGAAACCGCTGGTGGTGGTCACCGGTCCCGGGCCGGGGAGCGGCAAGCTGGCGACCTGCCTGAGCCAGATGTACCACGATCACCGCCGCGGGATCCATTCGGGGTTCGCCAAGTTCGAGACCTTTCCCATCTGGAACCTTCCCCTGATGCACCCGGTGAACGTCGCCTACGAGGCGGCCACCGCGGAGCTCCACGACGTGAACATGATCGACCCGTTCCACCTCGAGGCCCGCGGCGAGACCGCCATCAACTACAACCGCGACGTGGAGGCCTTCCCCGTCCTCCAGAAGATCCTCGAGCGGATCACGGGGGGCGAGCCGATCTACCGCTCCCCCACGGAAATGGGCGTAAACCGCGCCACCGCCGGGATCGTCCACGACGCCGCCGTGCAGGCCGCCTCCCGGGCCGAGGTGATCCGCCGCTACTTCCGCTACACGTCCGAGTACGTGATGGGCCTGGTCGACGAGGCCACGGTCCAGCGGCTCCAGCGGCTCCTGGAGGTCCTCCACCTCCGGCCGGAGGACCGCCGCGTGGTCGAGCCGGCGCGCCGGGCCGCCGAGGAGGGACAGCGGCAAGGAAAGGGGAACGAGGGCGTCTTTTGCGGCGCGGCGATCGAGCTGGCGGACGGCCGCATCGTCACCGGCAAGAACTCGCCGCTGATGCACGCCGCCTCCAGCCTGGTGATCAACGCCGTGAAGCAACTGGCCGGCGTCCCCGACGCGATCCACCTGCTGCCGCCGAGCATCCTCGAATCGGTGGCGCGGATGAAGAAGGACGTCTTCGGCCAGAAGACCGTGAGCCTGGACCTGGAAGAGACCCTCTTCGCCCTGGGGATCAGCGTCACCGCCAACCCGATGGCCCAGTTGTGCGTCGACAAGCTCAAGGAGCTCCGCGGCTGCGACGTTCACATCACGCACATCCCGACCCCCGGCGACGAGGCCGGACTGCGCCGGCTGGGCCTGCACCTGACCAGCGACCCGAGCTTCGCCACCAAGAACCTCTTCGTCTCCTGACGGGGCCCCCGTCCCCGAGCCTTCCAGTCTCTGCCACTTGGCCGGGATGCTAGGCGGGAAAAAACTGGGCGACGACGGACCGGACCTCGGCGAGCCACTGAGTTCTCTGCTCGGGCGTGCTGAGGACGATCGGCTCGAAGTTGCGCCGAAGGAATTTCTCGGGCGGGACCCCGCAGAAGCCGAAGATGCAGTTTTTCCAGAGGTTTTCCAGCGGATCGCCGAAAAGCTCCAGCTCCACGTCGCGGGGAGTGTTCGAGGTCGTGAAGACCACGGCCCTCCTGCCCCCCAGGTGCTGGACCACTTCCCCGGCGGGTCCGAACTCATAAGCCACCCCCTGGCGCAAGACGCGGTCGAGCCAGCCCTTGAGGATTGCCGGCGGCTGGCCCCACCAATTGGGGTGGACCACGACGTATCCGTCGGCCTCTCTCACCTCCCGGCAATGCCGCCAGATCACGAGACTGGGCCGGACTTCTTTGGGGATTTCCTCGTGCGGCAGGATCGGGTCGAACCGCTCCTCGTACAGGTCGTGGTAGACGACCTCGTGGCCGGCGGTCCTGAGCGTCTCGCTTGCCGCCGCGGCAATGGCGTGATTGAAGCTTCCCGGACGCTGGTGGCCGAGGATCACCAGGACCTTCATGGGCATGTTCCTTCTCGGTGCACGTTACGTGCTTCCGTGGGCACCTGGCTCGCTGGCGAGCGGGTAGGCGTCGGCGATTTCCCGGGGGATCCGCCGCGGTTGCCCGGTGGCGTAGTCGACAAAGGCCCAGAGGGTCTCGGCCTTGGCCAGGAGGGCTCCGTCGGCCGCGCGGTGGATCTCGTAGCGGCGGAGCGAGGTGGCCTTTCTCATCGTCGCCACCCAGGTCCGCACGACGATCTGATCGCCGGCCCAGGCCGGCTGGAGGTACTCGATCGTGTGGGAGCGGACGACCCAGCCGCAGCCTGCCCGGCGGTAGCGCTCGCCCGGCCAACCCAGGGCGGTCGAATGGGCCAGCGCGGCGGACTGCATCCACTCCACGTAGGCCACGTTGTTCACGTGGCCGAGGGGATCGATCTCTTCGGGGCGGACCGTGTGGGAGTACTCGTAGTGCGGGGACACTAGTGGCCGTCCATATCGCAGCTCAGGCCGCCGGCGGCGTGGAGGTAGGCGAAGCGGACGTAGTCGGCCACCATCCGGTCGGCGCTGAACCGCCACGCCAGCGAGCTGATCGAGTTCATCATCCGCTTGATCCAGTGCCGCGGCAGGCCGTCGATGTCGCGGTCGTAGTAGAGCGGGATGACCTGCTCTTGGAGGACCTTGTAGAGGGCCTCGGCATCGCGGGCGTCGGTGAGGTCGTCGCGGACGTGGCTGGCTCCTTTGCCGATGGCGAAGCCGTTGGTGCCGTCGTAGGCTTCTGCCCACCAGCCGTCGAGGACCGAGAGATTCAGGGCCCCGTTGAGCACGGCTTTCTGGCCGCTGGTGCCCGAGGCCTCCAGCGGCCGGCGGGGATTGTTCATCCAGACGTCGACCCCCTGGATCAGGTGCCGGGCGACGTTGATGTCGTAGTCCTCGACGAAGGCGATCTTGCCGGCAAAGCGGGGATCGTGGCGCAACTTGGCGATCCGCTGGATGAGCCGCTTGCCAGGGTCGTCGGCCGGATGGGCCTTGCCGGCGAAGATGAGCTGCATCGGCCGGTCGGGATTGGTGATCAAGGCCGCCAGGCGATCCAAGTTGCTGAGGATCAGGTCGGCCCGCTTATAGGTGGCGAACCGGCGGGCGAAGCCGATGGTCAGCACGTTGGGGTCGAGCATGTTGCGGGCCGCCTCGACCGCCTCGTCGCTTTCGCCGCGGCGGCGGCACTGCCGGCTCACCCGCCGCCGGACGAACGCCAACAGCAGGTTCTTCAGGCCGTGGTGGGTCTCCCAAAGCTCGCCCGGATCCATGTTGTGGATCTCCTGCCAGACCTCCGGCTCGCCCATCCGCTTCTGCCAATCGGCGGGAAAGTGCCGGTCGTAGAGCTGCTGCATCTGGTAGGCCAGCCAACTGGGAATGTGCACGCCGTTGGTGATGTGCCCGATGGGGATTTCCTCTTCGACCCGCCAGGGCCAGAGGTGGGCCCACATCCGCCGGCTAATGCGTCCGTGGATGTTGCTGACGGCGTTGGCCCGCCGCGAGAGCTTCAGGCCGAGCACCGTCATGCAGAAATCCTCCCGCTCGTTCTGCGGCTCGACGCGCCCCAGGCCCATCAACTGCTCGAACGAGATTCCCAGCTCGTCGCGCAAGGGACCGAGGTGCTCCTCGACCAGCGCGCCGCTGAAGCGGTCGTGGCCGGCGGGGACGGGGGTGTGGGTGGTGAAGACCGTGTGCTCGGCCACGTCCCGCAGGGCCTCGTCGAAACTCACGCCGTCGTCCTTCATCCGCTCGCGGATCGCCTCGAGCGTGGCGAAGGCACTGTGCCCCTCGTTAAGATGGTAGACCCCCGGCGTAATGCCCTGGGCCCGCAAGGCGCGGACTCCGCCCACCCCGGCCACCAGCTCCTGGCGGACCCGCGTCCGCAAGTCGCCGCCGTAAAGCTTCGAGGTCAGCTCGCGGTCCTCGGGGCTGTTTCCCTCCACGTCGCAGTCCAGCAGGTTCAGGTTCACCCGGCCGACGTGCATCTGCCGCACCTTGACCAGGAGCCGCCCCTTGCGGGTAGCCAGCTCGATGGTGATCGGCTTTCCGTCGGGTCCGCGGGCGGGCTCCAGGGGGAGATTCTCGACCTTGGTGTCGAGATACTCCTCCTGCTGCCAGCCGTTGACGTCGAGGTGCTGCTTGAAATACCCCTGATCGTAGAACAGCCCGATCGCCACCAACGGCACCCCGAGACCACTGGCACTCTTGATGTGGTCGCCGGACAGGACCCCCAAACCGCCCGAGTAGATCGGGATCGATTCGTGCAGCCCGAACTCCAGGGAGAAATAGGCCACGGGCTTGGAACCGAGGACCCCGGTGTTGGTTCTCCCCCAGAGCGGGGTCTCGGTGAGATACTCCTTGAGCCGGCGGAAGGCATGGTTGATGCGACTGTAGAGGACCAGCTCCGCCGCCCGCATCTCGAGCCGCTCCGGGGTGAACTCGCTGAGCAGGGCGATGGGGTTGTGGTCCAACTGCCGCCAGCGGATGGGGTCGAGATCGCGGAACAAATTGATCACCTCCGGCTGCCAACTCCACCAGAGGTTGCCCGCCAGGGCCATGCACTTGTCGTACATGGTTTCCGCGGTTGGGCTTGCGACAAAAGAAGCGCGCACCCTTGAGGAAGCGACGGTTTCGGTTTGGCTCATAGACTCGCCGTCCCAGTGAGGCAGGATTTCGGCTCCAGAGCGCAGGATTATAACATATTCCGCTCGTCAAGCGACCCCGCCCCCGGCACCTTGCCGTTGCGACCCTCCCCGCCCAGACGTTATCATGCGCGGTCTAACCCGCTACCGACAGCAGCAAACCACAGGAGCTGCCCCGCTGATGACCGACGATCCCCAGGTTCAAGTCCATTGGCACGAGCACGCCGTCTCCCGGGAGGAACGGGAAGAGCTTAACGGAAACAAAGGCTGCGTGGTCTGGCTCACCGGGCTAAGCGCTTGCGGCAAGAGTACCGTGGCCAACCTGGTCGATCACCGATTGCACGCCCTGGGCGCCCACAGTTTCGTTCTCGACGGGGACAACATTCGCCACGGGTTGAACGCCGGGCCGGCGCTGCTCCGCCAACGGCACGGGGAAGAATTCGCTCGCCGGTTCGGCCTCGGCTTCTCGGCCCAGGATCGGGAAGAGAACATCCGCCGAGTCGGTGCGGTGGCCAAGCTCTTCTGCGACGCGGGGATCATCGCCATCACGGCGTTCATCAGTCCGTACCGAGTGGATCGGGATCGCGTCCGCGCCACGCTGGCCCCCGGGGATTTCGTGGAGATTCTCGTGGATGCCCCAATAGAGGTATGCGAGGCGCGGGACCCCAAAGGGCTTTACCGGAAGGCCCGCGCGGGGGAGTTGAAAGGCTTCACGGGGATCGACGATCCGTATGAACCGCCGTTTGACCCCGAACTCACCCTGGATGCAGCCACCAAGCAACCGGAGGAGCTGGCCAACCAGGTGATCGCCTACCTCAAAAATGCCCAAAAGCTCCGATGCTAGCACCGCCTGCTAGCATTAGGGCAGACTGTCCATCTTGCCTAGATAGTGGCTTTTCTTCCCCAGCAGGGTTAGGGCTCGCCGCCTCGAGTCCAGGGGAACTCTGAGCGGACCGCGTTCGTATCTGTCCTGGGGCCAAGGTCGGGTCGGCGAGGCCGGGGCGGATTTTTCTCATGGATCCGAAGGGAAGGGGGATTGACGAGCCGGTGTTGAAACCATTACACTTCGCAGTATAGAAACGGGTTAGTGGCCGCTTGCGCAGCGGAAGCAAGGTGTGCCGCACCAAGGATTTCCCTTCCGTTGCAATGTGCGTCAGGGCGCGTCAGGTTGGCCGGTCGGCAGCCGATCGCGACTTGGCTGGCCGGTCGATCGCGGATGCTGGGAGACGTCCCGGCCCGATCCCTCGGGATTCGGCGGGGGCGGTGCTGTCAGAGAAGGGATGCGATGTTGATGGCCAGCAGATCGCCGGCAGACGTGCAGCCGCGGGCGCAGGCGGCACTGAGGAACAGTTCCATCTCCGAGTTGCGCGGGCTTTGCGTCGAGCAGCGTAATGGTGCGCTGGTAATCTCCGGTGCGGTGTCGAGCTTCTACCACAAGCAGTTGGCACAGGAAGTTGTCTGGGCCCTGTGTAGGGATATCGAAGTCGAGCTGGTGAACCTCATCCGCGTCCATTGACCAGCCGGCTGGCAGAAAACGCATTGTGGTCGAGGAGGAAAGTGAATTGCGGGAACACGGAGGTTCCTTCGTTGTGCTCGCGTCTGCCAATGTAGGGATACAGCACGGCGGCGGTCCGCGGGGAGGGAACCATGAATCCACGGTCATCCAGCACCTTTTCCTTACTGCCCGGCGCCGGTTACCGGAGATTGCCGTTGCCGGAGACGCAGGCCGATGCCGAGAAGCTGGCGGCATCCATCGAGCGTGCCGTATGGCGGGAAACCGGCGGCGGCGTCCGCGATCTGCGGGTGGAAATCGACCGCAACGGCGTCCTCCTGACCGGCCACTGTACCACCTACTACACCAAACAGAAGGCACAGCACGCGGCGATGGGCGTCTCGGGCACCCGACAGCTCGTCAACGAGATCGACGTGGTGTGAGCCTTCGGACCGCGGTCGCACGCACTTGCGCTTCTCACTTTTCCCGTCCGCTCCTCTTGTAGCCACCGCGACCGCAAGCTCTCCGGCAACCGGTTTGCACCTCTGCCGGCCTTGCCCGGGCCAGCAGGGTTGCAGCGGCGACCGTTCTCGACGACAATGGGTCCGTCCTGGACAACCAAGGAGACGTGCCATGGCCCGTTGTTCCCGCCGCCAGTTGCTCACTCACTCGATGGCTCTCGGCGCCGCGAGCCTTGCCCTGGGATCGTGGAAGAGCCCCGTGGCCCGGGGAGCCGAACAACCCGGGCAGCACATGGCTTTCGGAATGGTGACCTACCTTTGGGGCAAGGACTGGGACCTGCCCACCCTGCTCCGCAACTGCGAGACCGCGGGCGTGCTCGGCGTCGAGCTGCGGACCACCCACGCCCACAAGGTCGAGCCGAGTCTCACCGCCTCGGAGCGGGCCGAGGTGAAGCAACGCTTCGCCCAAAGCCCGGTGACCCTGGTCAGCCTGGGCAGCGCGGAGGATTTCCATAGCCCCGACCCCGCGCGGCTGAAGAAATCGATCGAGGCCACCAAGGCCTTCGTCAAGCTGGGGCACGACGTGGGCGCAAGCGGCGTCAAGGTCCGGCCCAACGACCTGCCCAAGAACGTCCCCCAAGAGAAAACGATCGAGCAGATCGGCAAGTCGCTCAACGTCGTCGGGGCGTTTGGCGCCGACTACGGGCAGCAGATCCGTTTGGAGATCCACGGCGCGTGCTCGCCGCTGCCGATCATCAAGCGGATCATGGACGTCGCCGACCACCCCAACGTAGCCCTCTGCTGGAACTCCAACGTCTCGGACCTGAAGGGGGACGGCCTGGTGGCCAACTTCAGCCTGGTCAAGAAGCGGTTCGGCGCCACGACCCACGTCCGCCCGCTGGACAGCAGCGACTACCCCTTCGCCCAGCTCGTCGCCTTGTTCGTCGAGATGGACTACCAGGGGTGGCTCTTGTTGGAGGCCGGCGGGGCGCCGAAGGACCCCATCCAGGCCCTCAAACAGCAGAAGGCCCTCTTCCAGAAGATGGTCGCCGACGCCCGGGCGAAGCTGAAAGCTGATAGCTGACGGCTGACAGCCAGCACCACCCGGACACCGCACCGCGATTCTTCAGACTTGCTTGTTCTTAGCGTTCCACTTCCCACTCCACCCCCGTCCGCCGCACCCGGCGGTAGAGGGTGTCGCGCTCGACGGGCTCGCGGCCGGCCTCGGCGATCACCGCGCAAAGCTCCTCGACGCCGAGCGACTCGGGGGCTTGTGAGCCCGCCTCGTGGTGGATCGATTCGTGGCGGACCGTCCCGTCCAGGTCGTCGGCCCCGTAGGCCAATGCGACCTGGGCCGTGCCCACGCCCAACGAGATCCAGTAGGCCTTGACGTGGTCGAGGTTGTCCAGCATCAGCCGGCTGACGGCCATGACGCGGAGGTCCACCAGCCCCGAGGCCCGGTGGGGAACCAGGCCGGCCAGCCCCGTGCCGTCGGGGTGGAAGGCCAAGGGGATGAAAGCCTGAAAACCGCTGGTCTCGTCCTGAAGCTCGCGGAGCCTGACAAAGTGGTCGATCCGCTGGGCCGGCGTCTCCACGTGGCCGTAGAGCATCGTGGCGTTGGTCCGCAGGCCCAACCGGTGCGCCGTGCGGTGGACTTCGAGCCAGGTCGCCGCGTCGGCTTTCTTGGGGGCGATCCGGCGGCGGACCTCGGGGTGGAAGATTTCCGCGCCGCCCCCGGGCAGGCTCCCTAAGCCGGCCTCGATCATCGCTTCCAGCACGGCCCGGATCGAAAGGCCCGTCCGCTCCGCAAGCCAGGCGATTTCCACCGCGGTCCACGCCTTCAGGTGCAGTCGCGGAAACGCCTCGTGCAGCGCGCGAAGGATAGCCAGATACCACTCCAGGTCCTTCTCGGGATGAACACCGCCGACGACGTGCAGCTCGGTCGCGCCGCCGGAGGCCGCCTCCTCGCCCCGCGCGAGGATCTCGTCGCGGGTCATCACGTAGGCACCCGGATCGCCCGGGTCCCGGCTGTAGGCGCACAACGGGCAGCGGTACACGCAGACGTTCGTGGGGTTCAGGTGGGCATTGATGTTGTAGTAGGCCACGTCGCCGTGCTTCCGCCGGCGGACCAGGTCGGCCAGTTGGCCCACCGCGTGCAGGTCGACCTCCGGCCGGAAAAGGAACTCCCCCTCCGCTGGCGACAATCGCGCGCCGGACTCGACTTTGCGGCGGACGGCGTCCAACCGAGCTGGAGAGAACAGACTAGTCATCAGAGAAGCCTCGCAAGACAAGGCTGCCGACAGCGAGCGTCTCAGCCAGAGTGAGGCGTGCCTGCGGTCCGGCTCTGCCAGGCGGCATCCAGTTCCCCGACCGTCCGCCGCTTCGCCTCGTCCTCGGCAGCCCTCGGGCCGCGCTTCTTTGCGTGTGCTCCAAGAAAACCCTCGCGGAGCTTGCGCTCGATCCGGCTTCCCTTCCCCCGAGCGACCTCCAAGAGCATCGCGTCTTTGCTGGAAGCGGTCAAGGTACGGAGCCATTTTGCGAGATCAGCCCGTTTCGGGGCCCGCGGGGCTTTGCTCTTGTCCCGGGAAGCGGCGACGGCAAGCAGGTCCGGATCGAGGTACAGGAAATCGGCCACCGCTTGCAGTGTGCCGGAGCGGCGGGCGATCCCCGGCGGCCCCGGCGGCTCGCATTCCTCCTCGTCCAACTCTCCCATCTGCACGGCGGCAAGCCACCCCAGGTACAGGCTCCTCAGGTCGCCAGCAAGAAGATCGTCGCGCAAAGGGATCAGCGACGATAACGAGGCTTCGATTTCATCCCAATCCGCCCCCTCGCTATCACCGTGGAAATCGAGGATGACGTGGCTGCGCGTAGTCCATAGAGAGAGACTATCGCCGGCGCAGTATTGCTGCATCGCCTTGACGTCGGTCGCCTTGCGCGGGAGCCGGAGCATGAGCCAGTGCGTTCCCCAGTTCGCGTAGTACAGGAAGGCGTCGAAGTACCGCTCCATCATCTTTCGGGGATTTCCACGGAAATTACCCCATTGGTACTCATTGGTGAAGCTGGTCGGAGTTATCTCGGCCCGCGTCGACATGCTCCGCAGCTCGCGCATCTGCCGTTCGTTGAGCGGCTGGTCAATCGCTCGAAATTCATAGTACTGGTATTCGCTCATGACTCGTTCCTCCTTCCTTGGCCGGCGAACCAACGGGGGAAGCGCACGGCTGACTGCCGAAAGCGCACGAACCTCATCTTAGCAGATCGATCGTGCCGACGACAAACAACCCGATGCTCACCACGGCGTTGACGTGGAAGAAGGCCCGGTTGACGCGGGTGAGGTCGTCGGGGCGGACGAGCGAGTGTTCGTAGACGAGCAGGATCGCAATCGCGAGGATGCCGGCGAGGTAGATCGCGCCGAAGGGGGCGTAAACCAGCGGCAAAATCGCCAGGAGCACGACCATCCCCAGATGACAGAACGCGGCCAGGCGCAGCGCGGCGCGGACGCCCCACCGGGCGGGAGCGCTCGAAAGCCGCATCTTCACGTCGAACGCAACGTCCTGGCAGGCGTAGATCATGTCGAAGCCGGCGACCCAGAGAAGCACCGCGCCGCCGAGCAACACCGGCGCCCAGGCCACCTCCGCCCGCAGCGCCACCCAGGCCGCCAGCGGGGCCAACCCCAGGGCCGTCCCCAGCCAGAAGTGCGACAGCGCCGTCCACCGCTTGGTGAAGCTGTAGGCAAACAGGAACGCCAGCAGCGGCACCGCGGCGTACAGCGGAAGGGGGTTGCGGGGCAGGAACAACAACGTGCCGGCCACGAACCCCAGCGAGCAGACGGCGGTGAAGGCCGCCACGCCGGTCGCGCCGAGCGCGCCCGCCGGAATGTGCCGCGCGGCGGTCCGCGGGTTCAGCCCGTCGAGCCGCCGATCGGCCAGGCGGTTGAAGGCCATCGCAGCGCTGCGGGCGAAGACCATGCAGACCAGGATCCCCACGAGATCCTGCCAGCGAAACGGCACCGGCGGCTCGCTGGCGAGGCTCAACTTCCAGGCCATCGCCGCCGCCAACAGTGCAAACGGCAGCGCAAACAGGGTGTGGCTGAAGCGCACGAGCTCCAGGAACTGCCGAATGATGAATGATGAATGATGAATGATGAATGGCCGAGGAATGACCAACCTTGAAGCACAACGCGGGTCTGGCTTGCCGGCACCGGTTCCTCGGATTCCGTCCTCCGGCACTGCTTCGTCATGCGGCCTTCGTCGTTCGTCCTTCATCATTCATCATTCATCCTTCATCATTCCTCCCTCGTTCTTCCCCACCGCCGCACCAGCTCGTTGGGCACGCCGAGCTGATCGCAGATCCTTCCCACCACGAAGTCGACCAGGTCCTGGATCGTGGCGGCGCCGTGGTAGAAGCCGGGCATGGCGGGGAGGATGACCGCCCCCGCCTCGGCGGCCCGCTTGAGGTTGTCCAACTGCACGAGCGAGAGGGGAGTCTCCCGGGGCACGAGGATCAGCTTGCGGCGCTCCTTGAGGTGGACTTCCGCCGCCCGGTGGATCAGGTTCGCGCTGGTGCCGTGGACGATCGCGCTCAGCGTGCCGCTGGAGCAGGGGCAGACCACCATGCCCCCGGTCAAGAACGAGCCGCTGGCGATCGGGGCCATGAAGTCGCGATAGTGGTGATATACGACGCTGCCCCCGTCGTCGGCCGGCGCCGCCGCCTGGTCGTCCGCCCGGTCGCCGGCGGGGGCCATCGCGCGGATCCGCTCCAGCTTCTCGTCCTTCACCTGGGGGCCGCGGTCGAGCATCAGCATTTTCGGGTTGAAGTTCTCGACGTCGACCGCCAGGCCGAGCTCCTGGCGGAAGACCGGCTCGGCGTTGGCGCTGATCGAAAGGTGGACGTCGCAGCGGGCGGCGGTGAGCACCTCCACCAGCCGGACGGCGTACCCCACGCCGCTGGCCCCCGTGATGGCGACCACGAAGTTGCGTTTCATTTGACCCCTACGTACAACGTGGCGATGCCGAAGCTGAAGCGGTGGCACGCGACGGTGGCCAGTCCGGCCTCCCGCATCCGCCGGGCCAGCGCCTCGCCTTCCGGAAACTCGCCGACACTGGCCGGAAGGTAATTGTAGGCCGCTTGGCGGTTGCGGGCCAGGACCCGGCCGATCCAGGGCACGAGCCGGCGGAAGTACCACCCGTACAGCGCCCGCAAGGGCTGCGCTTGGGGCATGGAGAACTCCAGGACCGCGACGCGCCCTCCCGGGCGGCACACCCGCACCATCTCCCGCAGCCCGCCGTCGGCGTCGCTCAAGTTCCTCAGCCCGAAGGCGATGCTGACGACCTGAAACGCGTTGTCGGCGAAGGGGAGCCGCTGGGCATCAGCTTCGATGAGGGCGATTGGCCGCTGGGGGCCGAGGCGGCGCGATTTCGCCCGGCCGATGGCGAGCATCGGGAGACAGAAATCGGCCCCCACGACCCGAACCTTTCCCCCGCCCGCCCGCCAGTAGGCAATCGCCAGGTCCGCCGTCCCGGTGCACAGATCCAGCACCGGCCCTTCGTCGCAGGGGGGCACGAGGCGGACCGTCCGCCGGCGCCACGAGCGATCGACTCCCGCCGAGAGCAGCCGGTTCAACAGATCGTACCGGCCGGCGATCTCGCCGAACATCTGCCGGATGCGGTGGGGAGATTTGTCGACGCTCATCCGATCGTGCCCAACTGATTCTCTTCGAGCGTCTCTGGAGAACCGCGGAGCGGTGTCCGCCTCATGCAGGCTCTCAGCCGTCAGCTATCAGCTTTCAGCTTCACGAACGTTGATGTAGTAGTCAGTTGCGAACACAACCAACGCCGTGCAAGGACCTAGCTGACGGCTGATGGCTGAGAGCTGACGGCCCTTTCCAGACACGCTCTTACGGGCCCTCCGCGCCCAATCCATACTGCGGCCAGCGCTCGCTGACCCGCCGGCGGACCTCCTCGCTCGCCGCGGCCGGGCCCAAACGCTCCGCCGCACGCTCCCCGGGAAGCTTCGCCGTGGCATCGATCGCCATGCGGCAGCCCAACGTCCCGGGAGCGGTCGCGGGGTCCCACGGATCCGCCGGGCCTTCTCCAAAGAACACGTCGCTCCGCGGATCGGCGTGCGCCGCCACCGCCGACCAGACCTGCTCCGCGTCGCGGACGTCAACCTCCTCGTCCACGATCACCAGGAACTTGGTGAACATGAGCGGCCGCAGCCCCCAGACGGCCTGCGCGACCCGCCGGGCCTGGCCGGCGTGGTCTTTGCGGATCGCCACAAATCCCCAGTGACG